>Ga0302271_10000068_pt1 | contig 80993 bp, 60 predicted proteins | sample III_Bog_N1_1_FD_198767 | JGI IMG/M metagenome (GOLD analysis project Ga0302271, IMG submission 198767) | Peat permafrost microbial communities from Stordalen Mire near Abisko, Sweden - III_Bog_N1_1 | ecosystem: Environmental > Terrestrial > Soil > Wetlands > Peat | place: Sweden: Abisko...
GGTGTCCCACCTCTTCCCATTTCGAACAGAGAAGTTAAGCCCGACTGCGCCGATGGTACTGCAATACAATGTGGGAGAGTAGGAGGCCGCCTTTTTTCATAGCCCCCCGTAAGGATTTATTTTCTTACGGGGGGCTTTTCTGTGTTATACTGATTGCTGATAATGGTGCTTGTGCTGATGACTATCTGTTTGGATGCATATACACCTGTGGCTTAAATTTTATTCCAATTGACTCTAAATGCAATAAATCCATACTATGAAGCGTTATTTTAATTGTATGCAGTGGACTGACCGTATAAGGCAGGTTAAAATATTTTTAGTGATAGCGGCAATCCTTATTGCTTTGGCTTCATTGATCGTATCCCATTTTCTTGTTAAAGACCTTGCTATCGAGGAACATAATAAAATGGAGGTATGGGCCGAGGCTATGCGAACACTTAATAAGGCTGACGATAATACTGATTTAAATCTAGTACTGAAGGTTATCAATGGAAATAATACTATACCTGTAATTGTTGTTGATCCTAGTGGGGCTGTTCAAACTTTTCGTAATATTGAAATTAAAGCTGTTTCATCTGCGGATTCTCTTCGTGTTGTCGAGAATTTGGCACGTCTACTTTATTCAGATGGTAAATATATCAGAATTTCATTGGGCGATTCTACTTCGCCTGCTGATTATATTAATGTTTGTTATGACGACTCTACGATGATTAAAAGATTGTCATCTTATCCATACGTACAATTAGGTATAGTTCTGGTTTTTGTTGTGGTTGCAATCTTTGCCCTTCTTTCTTCGAAAAAAGCGGAACAGAATAAAGTATGGGTTGGACTTTCTAAAGAGACAGCTCATCAGCTTGGCACCCCTATATCTAGTTTAATGGCTTGGGTGGAGATTCTTAAGGAGAATTATCCTAATGATGAACTTATCCCAGAGATGGATAATGACGTGAAAAGACTTCAGAGGATAGCAGAACGCTTCTCTAAAATCGGTTCACTGCCAGAACCTGTTCCTGCAAGTCTGAATGATGTGATTGATCATGTGGTTGATTATATGGATAAACGTACCTCTTCACATGTGAAAATGATTAAGAATTTTTCTTATGATGAACCGATAATTGTCAAAATGAATTCGTCTCTTTTTGAGTGGGTTATAGAAAATTTATGTAAGAATGGTGTCGATGCAATGGAAGGTTCTGGTACCATTACAATTACATTGCTTGATGATGTGCATAAGGTTGTGATTGATGTTACTGATACAGGAAAGGGTATTAAGAAAAAAAATATCAAGAATGTTTTTACACCTGGATTTACTACAAAGAAACGTGGTTGGGGACTAGGCCTTTCACTGGCAAAACGTATAGTTGAAGAGTATCATAAAGGTAGAATATATGTTAAAAGTTCTGATGTTGGCAAAGGTACAACATTCCGTATAGAATTGCCAAAATAATTTTTTTTGCGATTTCATTACTTTATATAAAAAATTATTAGTAACTTTGCAACCCAAATGTATAGTTCAGAGTCATTTAAGATAGATTTAAAGGATTTGAAAGAGCCCAAAACAGTGCTTGAGTATAATCTTAGCAACAGCTACTTTGAGACAATAAACAGTCCTGAAGTGAAAAAAGGTGTTGTAAGGGTTGTCTTGTCTATACGCAAGACAGACATATTCTTTGAACTCCTCTTTAATGCCGAAGGTACAATACAGATAGCATGCGATCACTGCCTTGACGAGATGGATCAGAATATAAAAAGTGAGACTCGTCTTGTAGTGAAGTATGGAGATGAATACTCGGAAGAGGATGACATAGTCACGATACCTGAAGATGAGGGTATTCTAGACGTGACATGGCTCATTTATGAATTCATTGCTTTGAACATTCCCATTAAACACGTGCATGCACCTGGAAAATGCAACCGTGAGATGCTCGCATTAATCGAAAAGCATTCTGTCACCCGAAGTGACGATGGTAGAATTGAAGGCGGAACCGATCCGAGATGGTGTGAATTAGAAAAATTAAAAACAATAATTAAAGATTAAAAGAAAATGGCACATCCTAAAAGAAAACAGTCAAAGACTCGTACACTGAAGAGAAGAACCCATGATAAGGCAGAAGTTCCTACATTGGCAATATGCCCTAACTGTGGAGCATATTATGTTTATCATACTGTTTGTCCGACATGCGGATATTACAGAGGTAAAGTCGCTATTGAAAAGGAGTTGGCTGAATAATGGAGAAAATAAATGCAATAATCACAGGCGTCGGCGGGTATGTACCTGATTATGTGCTCAACAACGAGGAAATTTCTCGTATGGTGGACACTAATGACGAATGGATTATGACCAGAATAGGTATTAAGGAACGTCGTATCCTCAATGAGGAAGGGCTCGGCACATCTTATATGGCTCGCAAGGCTGCCAAACAGCTAATGCAGCGCACTGGTGCGGATCCTGATAGCATAGATATGGTCATTGTGGCAACATCAACTCCGGACTATCACTTCCCTTCGACAGCATCAATAGTCATCGATAAATTAGGACTTAAAAATGCGTTTGCATTTGATTTGCAAGCTGCATGCAGTGGTTTCTTGTATGCCATGGATACAGCTGCCTCATTTATACAAAGTGGCAGGTATAAGAAAATAATCGTTGTCGGTGCTGATAAGATGTCGTCAATGGTGGATTATACCGATCGCGCAACTTGTCCCCTATTTGGAGATGGGGCTGGAGCTTGTATGTTCGAAGGTTCAACTGAGGATTACGGATTATTGGATTCATATCTGCGTACCGATGGTAAAGGGCTTCCTTTCCTTCACATGAAAGCTGGTGGCTCAGTTTGTCCTCCTTCGCATTTCACTGTAGACCATCGTCTGCATTATCTTTATCAGGAAGGTCGGACAGTGTTCCGCTATGCTGTAACGAGCATGAGTGCAGCTTGCGGACTGATAGCTGAAAACAACGGACTTAATAAAGATAATATTGCATGGGTAATACCTCATCAGGCCAACATGCGTATTATTGAAGCGGTTGCAAAACGTTTAGATTTACCTTTGGAAAAGGTGATGGTAAATATACAGCATTATGGTAATACAAGTGCTGCGACGTTGCCTTTAGCTCTGTGGGACTATGAAGCTCAGTTGAAAAAAGGAGATAATTTGATTTTCACGGCGTTTGGAGCTGGTTTTACTTATGGCGCTTCATATCTGAAGTGGGCATATGATGGATCCGCGGCTGCTGCACCAGTAAAATAAAAGAAAAAACTAGAGATAAGAAAACGCATCCTTAATCAAAAGATGCGTTTTTTTGTCCTTAATATAAAAGATTATGCATAAAGCTGGTTTTGTTAATATTGTAGGTAATCCAAATGTGGGTAAGAGCACGCTGATGAATCAACTTATCGGCGAACGCATCTCTATAGCTACATTTAAAGCTCAGACAACACGTCACCGTATTATGGGGATTGTAAATACTCCAGAATCACAGATCGTTTTCTCGGATACTCCAGGAGTTTTGAAGCCCAATTATAAGTTGCAGGAGTCAATGCTTGCATTCTCTGAATCTGCGTTGCAGGATGCGGATATATTGTTGTATGTAACCGATGTAGTCGAGACTCCTGATAAAAACATTGATTTCCTTAATGAGGTTGCAAAAATGACAACTCCAGTATTGCTTCTCATTAATAAGATTGACCAGACTAATCAACAGCATTTGGGAGAGATCGTTGACAAATGGCATACATTGCTTCCCAACGCTGAAATTCTTCCGATTTCTGCCCAGAATAAATTTGGTACGGATCTATTGATGAAGCGTATCAATGAATTTCTGCCCGACTCACCACCTTATTTTGACAAAACCCAATTGACCGATAAACCGGCTCGTTTCTTTGTCAGTGAAATAATACGTGAGAAAATTCTTCTTTATTACGATAAGGAGGTACCTTATTCGGTGGAAGTGGCTGTGGAACAGTTTAAAGAAGATAATACTCATATTCATATAAATGCTGTTATATATGTGGAACGTGATTCCCAAAAAGGCATTATCATAGGTCATCAAGGTGTCGCATTAAAGAAAGTAAGTACAGAATCACGCAAGGCTCTTGAACGTTTCTTCGGGAAAAGTGTGTATCTAGAGACTTTTGTAAAAGTAGACAAAGATTGGCGTAGTTCCGATAGGGAGTTGCATAATTTCGGATATCAATCAGAATAATAAAAAAAACGTATGGCAAATTTAGTAGCAATCGTCGGAAGGCCTAATGTAGGTAAATCGACATTATTTAACAGACTAACAAAGACACGTCACGCGATCGTGAGTGACGAAGCCGGTACCACACGTGACCGTCAGTATGGAAAATGTGACTGGTGCGGGCGGGAGTTCTCAGTCGTAGACACTGGCGGTTGGGTGGTTAACTCGGATGATATCTTCGAAGAGGAGATACGTAAGCAGGTGCTCATAGCCACTGAAGAGGCCGATGTTATATTGTTTCTTGTGGATGTGACCACTGGTGTAACTGATCTTGATCAGGAGGTTGCGAGTATTTTACGCCGTTCTAAACTTCCTGTTCTCTTGGTCGCCAATAAAACTGATAATAATGAACTGATATACGATGCTGTTGAGTTTTATTCGTTGGGACTCGGTGAACCGTATTGTATAAGTTCTGCTACGGGCAGTGGTACTGGTGATTTGCTAGACATGGTATTGACTAAGCTTAAATCTGATTCACAAGAATTACTCGAGGATGGCATTCCTCGTTTCGCTGTCGTAGGTCGTCCTAATGCAGGAAAGAGTAGTCTAGTAAATGCTTTCATCGGTGAGGAGCGAAATATTGTTACAGAGATAGCCGGAACGACACGTGATAGTATATATACGAGATATGACAAATTTGGTTTTGATTTTTATCTTGTGGATACTGCCGGCATCCGTCGCAAGAACAAAGTAATTGAGGATTTGGAATTCTATTCAGTTATGCGTTCTATTCGCTCGATAGAAAATTCGGATGTTTGTATACTCATGGTTGACGCAACCAGAGGTATTGAGGCGCAGGATATGAATATATTTCAGCTGATACAGAAAAATAGTAAATCACTTGTCGTTGTTGTTAACAAATGGGATCTTGTCGCGGATAAGGATGCTAATGTAGTAAAGACCTTCGAAAATGCTGTTTATTCTAGAATGGCGCCGTTTACTGATTTCCCGATTATTTTCGTTTCGACACTTGCAAAACAGCGTATATTCAAGGTGCTAGAAACAGCCAAGGAGGTATATACCAATCGAAAGGCACATGTTGGCACATCAAAACTTAACGAGGTAATGCTTCCTCTTATTGAAGCATTTCCACCGCCATCTATAAAAGGAAAGTATATTAAGATAAAATATTGTATGCAGATACCAAACACGCAGATACCATCATTCGTATTCTTTGCAAATCTTCCGCAATATGTGAAAGAATCGTATCGTCGTTTTCTGGAAAATAAGATAAGAGAAAATTGGAAAATGACAGGTACTCCTATCAATATCTTTATTCGTCAAAAATAATCGTTATGCGTCGTTTCCTGATATTGTTCGCGATAGTAATTACTATGCTGTCATCATGTTCGAGGAAGACTCCCGAAGATGCTGTTGGTAAGGCCGCGGAGAAATATTATAACTATCTCATAGAAGGGAAGTATGAGGAATATGTGGCTGCAATGGATAACACCGAAAGTATCCCCGAAGGTTATCGGCAGCAACTTATTACGATGACAAGACAATTCATTGCCCTGCAAAAGGAAGAACGTGGCGGATTGAAATCCGTAAAGAAAGTGAATTCTGTAATAGATAAAAGTAATACCAAAGCAGATGTTTTCCTCGAAGTATGTTATGGCAATAGTGCTAGCGAAGAAGTTCTCGTACCGATGGTGCTAAAGGATGGTAAGTGGAAAATGAAATAGTAGAGGCTTTCCTCTACTATTTTTCCATCTCCACGTCTTTCACCTTTCTGAAGAGGTCTGATGCGAAGACAAAATCGTTAAGTCTTTTGTTTGTGGCTTTCATTATATCTTCTTTGGTTCCCTGCCATTCCATTCTCCCTTCATAAATAAATATGATATTATCACCGATATCAATGACGGAATTCATATCATGTGTGTTTATGATAGTTGTCATATCGTATTCCTTAGTTATTCCATGAATCAATTCGTCGATAATCAAAGATGTTTTTGGATCTAGTCCGGAGTTCGGTTCGTCGCAAAAAAGATATTTTGGATTTAGTGCTATTGCTCTTGCAATAGCCACACGTTTCTGCATTCCACCGGATATTTCACCAGGAAATTTATCTTGTGCTTCAATTAGATTGACGCGGTCTAGACAACTCCTTGCACGCTTTGTGCGGTCACGCAAAGTGTCGTTTGAAAACATATCAAGGGGGAACATGACGTTTTCTAATACCGAGAGAGAGTCAAACAAGGCTGCACTCTGAAATATCATGCCCATTTCTCGGCGAAGCATGATCCTTTCACTTTTACTCATACTGATAAAGTCACGTCCATCATAGATGATAGTACCTTTCGTAGGTTCGAGGAGTCCTACGATGTTTTTTATCAGCACAGTCTTTCCTGAACCACTCTGGCCAATTATCAGATTAGTGATGCCGTTTTGAAATGTAGCATTGATGTCCTGGATAACCTCCTTGTTTCCAAAATATTTATATAAATGGTTTATTTCTATCATGATTTATGAGAGTATTTGTGTGAGTAATAGATCGGAAAACAAAATTAACACGCTGCTACAAACTACAGCATTGGTGCTGGCTTTACCCACATTGACAGATCCCCCTTCAACAGTGTATCCAAAAAAAGCAGGGACACTTGAAATAATAAAAGCAAAGAATAAACTTTTTATAATACTCATCCACACAAACCATTGGTTAAAGTCGTGTTGAAAACCTAAAGTTAGGTCGTCGGCACTGATGATATGTCCAAAAAACGATGTGGCATAAGCTCCTATGATACCTGATGTCGTGCTGAAAATGACAAGGAACGGCATAAGAGTAACCATGCCGAGAATCTTCGGGAAAATGAGAAAATTTGCTGAATTAACTCCCATAATATCAAGAGCATCAATTTGTTGTGTTACGCGCATGCTACCAATCTCAGACGCGATGTTGGATCCGACCTTTCCTGCAAGAATCAGACACATTATAGTCGAAGAAAACTCGAGGAGCATGATCTCACGTGTGGTATAACCTGTGATAAAACGAGGCATCCAGGGACTCTGTATGTTCATTCTTATCTGAATGCAGATGACAGCGCCGATAAAAAAGGAGATGAGAAGTACGATACCAATGGAGTTGACACCTAGCTGCATCATCTCTTTTACATATTGCTTAAGGAACATCTTTAGCCGTTCTGGGCGAGAAAATGTTCGTCCCATAAGCATGATATATTTACCCAAGGTGGTCAGATATTTGTTTATTAACATGATGCATACGTTTATTTGTCCACAAAAGTAACCAAAATCCGCTAAAAAACTGCAATTATCAAATAAGTTTTTCAGTTTATCACATATAATAAGGACAAATTTATTACTTTTGCATTCAAATATATGAAAATGGGAGAATTCGATGAAATAATAGATGAGGGTCGCTCTATGACAATGGAACAGGTTGAATCAACAACGGCCGATGAAAAGGTGTCGTATACAGAGCATAAAGCGGAGCCCATGACCCCTAATAATTCTAAGCAGATGGTGCTTCGTACAGAAGGGCTAGTGAAGCGCTACGGTAAGCGTACTGTAGTCAATGATGTTTCTATTAATGTAAAACAAGGCGAAATTGTAGGTCTGCTAGGACCGAATGGAGCTGGTAAGACGACGTCCTTCTATATGACAACAGGACTGATTGTCCCTAATGCTGGTCATATATACCTTGATGACTTGGATATAACAAAGTACCCTGTGTACAAACGTGCTACACGAGGCATCGGTTATTTGGCCCAGGAAGCCAGTGTGTTCCGAAAGATGAGTGTAGAAGATAATATCATTTCTGTACTTGAAATGACAAAACTTTCTCATGAGGATCAAAAGGCCAAATTGGAAAGTCTTATCGCAGAATTCCATCTGACAAAGGTTCGGAAGAATAAGGGTGATCAACTATCAGGAGGTGAACGTCGCCGTACTGAAATTGCCCGTTGTCTAGCTATTGACCCGAAGTTTATTATGCTTGACGAGCCCTTTGCAGGTGTCGATCCGATTGCTGTCGAAGATATTCAGCACATAGTATGGAAGTTGAAAGACCGTAATATTGGAATTCTTATTACTGACCATAATGTTCAGGAGACTTTGAGCATTACTGACCGTGCATATCTATTGTTCGAAGGTCGCATTTTGTTTCAAGGAACACCCGAAGAGTTGGCTTCAAATAAGATTGTGCGTGAAAAATATCTAAGTAATAGCTTCGTTCTCCGCAAAAAAGACTTCCAATTGATTGATGAACAGAAAAAAGCCCGTGAGGCTGAAGAAATTATATAAAATAATCCCCTGCCAAGATGATTGACAGGGGATTTCCAGGTTCCTATATTACAGGGAAATGATTAGTCTTGGTTTTTTGGACGAGCTTCTTTTACAACCATCTGACGATCACCAACTTCTGAACCGTTAAGTTTCTCGATTGCTGCGAGTGCTTCTTCTTCATTAGGCATTTCTATAAATCCAAAACCTTTGGCACGGCCGGTTTCACGGTCTTTAACCAACTTAACAGAATCAACAGCGCCGATAGCTTCAAATGCCTCGCGAAGTTCTTCCTCTTTCAAACGGTAATTTAAATTACCAACATAAATGTTCATAGTAAAAACTATAATTAAAAATTAATAAAAAAATAATATCTCTCGAAGAGAGCAAATAAAAAGAGGAATATCAAAACCCACTCTCTACATGCTACTTTCCTTTCGCAAAGGAACACATAAAATTTGAAATACCCGCAAAAAAAACAATAATTTTTAAATAAATCGTTTAATTTTTGCGTTTATGTTAGGTTTTTAGAGTTAATATCACTAATTTTGCACTTCCTTAGAAGTAAGATGTTACTAAGGCTGAATAATTTAGTATAAATAATAATATAAAAATATCGGAGATGAATATTTCTTATGACAATTCCAATAAAGTAGGTGGCATACTTACTGTAGCAATGGAAAAAGCTGATTATCAAGAAAAAGTAGATGAAACGCTAAAATCGTACCGCAAAAAGGCAAACATACCTGGCTTCCGTCAGGGACAGGTTCCCATGGGGCTGATAAAAAAGCAGGTTGGTGTTTCCGTCGTTGCTGATGAAGTGAACAAACTTCTCGGTGAAAAAATCTATGAATATATCAAGGAAAACAAAATACAAATGCTCGGTGAGCCAATGCCAAATGAGGAAAAACAGAAACCTGTTGATTTCGAAAAAGAAGAGAATTTTGAGTTCGTATTCGATATAGCTGTTGCTCCAGAGTTCAAGGCCGAGCTTACTGAAAAGGATAAAATAGACTTCTATAATATTACTGTTGATGACAAGTTAATAGATCAGCAGATCGAAATGTTTGCATCTCGCGCCGGACAATACGAAAAAGTGGATAGTTATCAAGATAAAGACATGCTGAAGGGTAATCTTGCAGAAATTGATGAGAAAGGAAATACCAAAGAAGACGGTATTACTGTTGATGATGCAGTGATGTCACCTGACTATATGAAGAATGATGATCAGAAGGCTCTTTTCAAAGACACAAAAGTCGGTGACGTCATTACTTTCAACCCTTCTATAGCTTACGATGGCAATGATGTGGAAATTTCCTCTATGCTGAAACTTAAGAAAGAGGACGTGGCTGGACTTAAGTCGAATTTTAGTTATCAGATAAATGAAATTACCCGATTCAAGAAAGCTGAAATCAATCAAGATCTTTTTGACCAGGTTTATGGAAAGGATAATGTAAAGGACGAAGCTGGTTTCCGTGCTAAGATTGTTGAGGGATTATCAATGCAACTTGTGAACGACAGTGACTATAAATTCCTCATTGACGTTCGTGCATATCTGGAGAAGAAAATTGGCAAACTTGAGTTTGCTGACGAGCTGCTCAAGAAAATCATGCTCCGCAGCAATAAGGACAAAGATCAGGATTATGTAGACGAAAACTACGAGGGTAGTGTGAAAGAGCTTGCTTGGCATCTTATTAAAGAACAGCTTGTCTCTGCTAATAATATTAAGGTTGAAGAGGCTGATATCAAAGAGGCAGCAAAAGAGACAACTCGTCAACAGTTTGCCCAGTATGGAATGACTAATATTCCAGAGGACATATTAGAAAATTACTCAAAACAGATGATCGAAAAGAAAGAGAATCTTGACGGGCTGGTTGATCGTTGTGTTGATGTTAAATTGACTGCAGCTTTGAAAAAAGTAGTCAAGCTTAATGAAAAAAGCATTGCTTTAGACGAGTTTAATAAGTTAATGGCATAGAAACAATCTTTTTTTTAGAAAAAAATCTTCTATATAAGGAGGTTATCGACTTTTTTTTGTATTTTTGTTCCTAAGAAATAGAAAAAGGTCGGCAACCTCCTTTTCATGTAAAATAATTATTATGAATGATTTTAGAAAATATGCTACTAAGCATTTAGGAATGAACGGTATGGTCCTTGACGATGTTATCAAGTCGCAAGCGCAATATTTGAATCCTTATATTCTGGAGGAGCGTCAACTGAATGTTACTCAGATGGATGTTTTCTCACGTCTAATGATGGACAGAATAATCTTTTTGGGTACGGAGATTGATGATTACACTGCGAATACACTGCAGGCACAGTTGCTTTACCTTGATTCTGCAGATTCAGGTAAAGATATTTCTATATATATCAACTCTCCTGGAGGTAGCGTTACGGCGGGTCTCGGTATTTACGATACGATGCAGTTTATTTCGAGTGATGTGGCTACAATTTGCACAGGCATGGCAGCATCAATGGCATCGGTTCTTCTCGTTGCTGGAACCGAAGGTAAACGTTCTGCTCTTACCCACAGCCGCGTAATGATTCATCAGCCGATGGGTGGAGCCCAGGGGCAGGCTTCGGATATAGACATTATGGCCAAAGAAATTCAGAAAATGAAGACGGAACTTTATTCAATTATATCCAATCATTCTCATACACCTTATGATAGAGTGTGGGCTGATTCCGATCGTGATTATTGGATGACGGCTGACGAAGCTAAAGCGTATGGTATGATTGATAATGTTTTAGTTAGAAAGAAATAAATTAGTTGATGAAGAAAGTATGTAGCTTTTGTGGACGGAGCGAGAAAGATGTTAAACTGCTTATTACAGGAATAAGTGGTTATATCTGCGAAGATTGTGCGAAACAGGCTTATGAAATTGTTCAGGAGTCAAGTTTGACGGTTTCAGATAAGGAAAATACAAATTTCTCTTTGAAGAAAGTGCCGAAGCCAAAAGAAATAAAAAGCTATCTTGACCAATATGTTATTGGACAGGATGATGCAAAACGGTATCTATCTGTATCGGTATACAATCACTATAAACGTCTCCAACAACCAATTGACGAAGACGGTGTAGAAATAGAAAAAAGCAATATAATAATGGTCGGAAGTACTGGTACTGGAAAGACCCTGTTAGCTAGAACAATTGCGAAACTTCTTGAAGTGCCCTTTACTATAGTGGACGCAACTGTGTTTACCGAAGCTGGATATGTTGGTGAGGATGTTGAGAGTATTCTCAGTCGTCTTTTGCAAGTAGCGAATTTCGATGTTGCTGCTGCTGAACGCGGAATCGTATTTATTGACGAAATTGATAAGATTGCTAGAAAACAGGACAACCCGTCAATCACACGAGATGTCGCTGGCGAAGGAGTCCAGCAGGGATTGCTCAAACTTCTTGAAGGTTCGATGGTGAATGTCCCGCCTAAAGGTGGTAGAAAACATCCTGACCAAGATTATATACATGTAGATACAAAGAATATACTCTTTATATGTGGTGGAGCTTTTGATGGAATAGAGCGCAAAATCGCTCAACGACTCAATACTCATGTAGTCGGTTACAATTCTGTACAAAATGTAAGCAGAATAGACAAGGGTGATTTGATGAGGTATATTCTCCCTCAAGACCTTAAGTCGTTCGGATTAATTCCCGAATTAATAGGTCGATTACCTGTGCTTACATACCTTAATCCGTTAGATAAGGATACCTTGCGCAATATCCTGACAGAACCTAAAAACTCGATTATAAAACAGTATATCAAACTTTTTGATATGGATGGAATTAAATTAACATTCAGAGAAGAAACGATGGAGTATATTGTGAATAAGGCTGTCGAGTATAAACTAGGTGCTCGTGGCCTACGCTCTATTGTAGAGAGCGTAATGATGGATGCCATGTTTGAAGTACCATCTAAGAGAGTAAAAACATTTGAAGTAACACTCGATTATGCGCAGAAACAGATTGATAAAGTTAATATTCAGAAACTGGAAAGCGCATAGCTGTAATAAGTAGTAATAGAAAGGAGCTGCTTGATTAATATGACAGAAAAAGTGAATCTTACAGAAGAACTAAAACGTTATTTTGGTTTCGATAAGTTCAAAGGAGACCAGGAAGCGATTATCCGTAACGTTCTCAGTGGTAATGATACCTTTGTTTTAATGCCTACGGGTGGTGGTAAATCCCTTTGCTATCAGTTGCCATCCCTTTTGTTGGATGGTACAGCCATTGTTATTTCACCCCTCATAGCTCTGATGAAAAATCAGGTTGATGTCATGAGTAATCTCAGTGAGGAGGATGGTCTTGCTCATTGTTTGAATTCTTCACTGAATAAAGCTGCAATCGACAAGGTTAAAGATGATATAACGTTGGGGAAGACAAAGCTTTTGTATGTAGCGCCTGAATCCTTGACAAAGGATGAGAATGTGGAATTTCTTAAGACTGTCAAGATATCTTTCTACGCAATAGACGAAGCTCATTGTATCTCGGAATGGGGACATGATTTTAGACCTGAATACAGAAGGATACGTCCTATAATAAATGAGATTGGCAAAGCGCCCGTCATAGCTTTGACGGCAACCGCTACAGATAAGGTGCGTGCGGATATTAAGAAAAACCTAGGAATACTCGACGCACTGGAGTTTAAAAGCTCTTTTAATCGTCCTAACCTTTATTATGAAGTGCGGTCTAAAACTAAGGAAATAGACAAGGATATAATACGTTTTATAAAGCAAAATAATGGCAAAAGCGGAATAATCTATTGCCTTTCCAGAAAGAAGGTAGAGGAATTGGCTGCAATATTGCGCGCCAATGATATCAGTGCGTCACCCTATCATGCAGGTCTAGATTCAGCAACACGCTCCAAAACACAGGATGATTTTCTGATGGAGAAAATTGATGTTATTGTCGCTACCATAGCGTTTGGTATGGGTATAGACAAACCCGACGTGCGTTTTGTTATCCATTATGATATTCCCAAAAGTCTTGAGGAGTATTATCAGGAAACAGGTCGTTCTGGACGTGATGGGGGAGAAGGTCTCTGCGTAGCATATTATGCCAACAAAGATCTTCAGAAACTGGAAAAATTCATGGAGGGTAAACCTGTGTCCGAGCAGGATATAGGCAGGCAACTCTTGCAGGAAATTGCTGCTTATGCCGAGTCGTCAGTGTGCCGCAGAAAAATGCTGCTACACTATTTCGGCGAAACTTACGAGAAAGAAAATTGTGGAAATTGTGATAATTGTCTCTCACCCAAAAAGAAAGTGGAAGCAAAGGATAAATTAGTATTAGTATTAGATGTGATAAGTGCGGTAAAAGAAAATTTCCGCTCGGACTATGTTATAGATATTCTCTTAGGTAAGGAGACTGATGAAGTTACCGCCCATAAGCATGAAGAACTGGAACAGTTCGGTGCAGGCATGGACGATGATGATAAGATATTGAATGCTGTCATACGTCAGGCTCTTATTGCCGGGTATCTTAAGAAAGATGTAGAGAACTATGGCTTGTTGAAAATAACACCAGAGGGTAAAAAGTTTATGAAGAAACCTCAATCGTTCATGATTGTCGAAGACAATGATTTCGATGAAGAGGAAGAAGAAGCCATGAACCGTGGTGGCGCATTGTGTGCCGTTGACCCTGCATTGTATACCATGTTGAAAGACTTGCGTAAAAAGGTGTCGAAGAAATTGCAGGTGCCCCCCTATGTCATATTTCAGGACTTGTCTCTGGAACAGATGGCTACCGTCTATCCGATCAGTTTTGAGGAGTTGCAGAATATCCCTGGTGTTGGTGCAGGAAAGGCAAAGCGCTACGGATCCGTTTTTTGTGCTCTTATTAAAAAGCACTGTGAAGAGAATGACATAGAACGTCCTGAAGATTTGCGCGTTCGTACCGTGGCAAAAAAATCCATGCTTAAGGTCAGCATCATTCAGAGTATCGACCGTCAAGTGGCTCTAGACGATATTGCAAATGCAAAAGGAATAGAGTTCGAAGATCTGCTTAATGAAATAGAAGCCATAGTATATTCTGGAACAAAACTTAACATAGATTATTTTCTTAACGACGTTATGGACGATGATCATATAGATGATATTTACGAGTATTTCAAGGAATCTGAGACTGATAGTTTACATACAGCAATTAAGGAACTTGGCAATGATTATACTGAAGACGAGATACGTCTCGTCCGTATAAAGTTTTTATCGGAAATGGCTAATTAAAAAGAGTTAATCCCATACGAAAATAAGTAAAACATGTCGGATATATGGAATTAAAGCAGTAAATTTGCACGCAATAAATTTTTTAAAGTTATGTCATCATTTATTGCAGATAAAATTGTTATGGACGGTTTGACATTCGATGACGTCCTCTTAGTTCCTTCGTATTCGGAAGTTTTACCAAAATCGGTAGATTTATCCACAAAGTTCTCAAAAAACATAGAACTAAAGGTACCGTTTGTGACGGCAGCCATGGATACTGTTACCGAAGCTCCAATGGCAATTGCCATGGCTCGTGAAGGAGGTATAGGTGTTATTCATAAAAATATGTCCATCGAAGATCAAGCTCGCCAGGTGGCTATTGTTAAACGTGCAGAGAACGGTATGATTTACGATCCTGTTACAATACGTCGCGGATCAACGGTGAAAGATGCTCTTCAGATAATGTCAGATTATCATATAGGCGGTATTCCTGTTGTTGACAATGGCGGATGTCTTGTAGGAATCGTCACCAATCGTGATTTGCGTTTTGAACGTCATCTCGATAAAAAAATAGATGATGTTATGACAAAAGATCATTTGGTAACTACAACGCAGAAGACCGACCTCGTTTCGGCCGCTCAGATATTGCAGGAGTATAAGATTGAGAAATTGCCTGTTGTTGACAAGGACAATAAACTCATCGGACTTATCACATACAAGGATATAACCAAGGCCAAAGATAAACCGATGGCCTGCAAAGATAGTAAAGGTCGTTTGCGCGTAGCTGCCGGTGTTGGTGTTACCGCTGATACACTTGACCGTATGGCTGCTTTAGTAGAAGCTGGAGCTGATGCTATTGTTATCGATACCGCACATGGACATTCCAAGTCCGTCATCGAGAAGCTTGTAGAAGCAAAAAAATTATTTCCTAATGTGGATATTGTAGTAGGTAATGTCGCTACGGGTGATGCGGCAAAGATGTTGGTCGAGAATGGTGCGGATGCTATTAAGGTAGGCATCGGGCCAGGTTCAATATGTACCACACGTATCGTTGCAGGTGTAGGCGTCCCGCAGTTGAGTGCCGTATATGATGTAGCTTGTGCTCTTAAGGAGAAAGGCATTCCTTTGATAGCCGATGGAGGTCTCCGTTATTCCGGAGATATTGTTAAGGCATTGGCTGCCGGAGGTTGCTCTGTAATGATCGGTTCGCTGGTTGCTGGCACAGAGGAAAGCCCGGGCGAGACAATAATTTTCAATGGACGTAAGTTCAAGAGTTATCGTGGCATGGGTTCATTAGAAGCAATGGAGAATGGTTCAAAAGACCGCTATTTTCAGGCCGGAACCAAAGATGTCAAGAAACTCGTTCCTGAAGGTATTGCAGGTCGTGTTCCTTATAAAGGTACTGTTCAGGAGGTTATCTACCAGCTTATCGGTGGATTACGTTCCGGTATGGGTTATTGTGGTGCCGAAAATATTGATAAATTGCATGATGCGAAGTTTACTCGCATCACAAGTGCGGGCGTGCTCGAGAGTCATCCTCATGATGTAACAATCACCAGTGAAGCTCCCAACTATAGCCGTCCTGAATAATTCAGAACAAAAATAAAATGAAACTTAAATTATTTCTTTTAGCTTCTTTATTGTGCGGGACATCTGCCTTTGCGCAAGATGATCCTATCGTTATGAAAATTAACGGTGTGCCGGTATCGCGTTCGGAATTTGAATATTCTTTTAATAAGAATAATTCAGAGGGTGTGATTGATAAAAAGGATGTAAACGAATATGTTGATCTTTTTGTCAATTATAAGTTGAAAGTTGCTGCTGCCTTGGATGCACATCTTGACACACTGACTTCGTTTAAAAATGAATTTGCCAGTTACCGCGACCAGCAGATACGTCCCACAATGGTGACCGATGAGGATATTCTCAAAGAGGCCCATAAGATATACGAGGAAACAAAGAGCAGAATTGGTGCCGCAGGTCTTTTCCATGCTGCCCATATATTTCTTCATCTCGACCAAAAAGCAAAACCAGAAGAGCAAGCGAAGGTGAAAGCACGTATCGATTCTCTTTATGGCGTATTGACGAAAGGTGGAGATTTTTCCAAGTTGGCAAAGATGTATTCTGAAGATAGGAGTTCAGCTGCTCAGGGTGGACTCTTGCCATGGTTGGGACCTAAGCAAACATTGAAAGAATTTGAAGATCAGGCTTATGCCTTGAAACCTGGAAAGATGAGTAAACCATTTCTTTCACCAGCAGGTTATCACATCATATTACTGAAAGAGAGGAAACCTTTAGATCCGTTTGACTCACTGAAGACTAGCATTGTTACTTTTCTTGAGCAGCGTGGCGTTCGTGAGCAGGTAGTAAACCAAAAGCTGGATACAATAGTAAAACATTCCAATGGCAGTCTGACTAAAGAACAAGTATTAGTTAATCGAGCAGACTCGCTTGAGGATCTTGATACCAATCTTAAATATCTTATTCGCGAATATCATGATGGGCTCTTGCTTTATGAGATGAGCAACCGTATGGTATGGGATAAGGCATCAAAAGACGAACTTGCTCTAGAGAAATATTTCAAAAAGAACAAAAAGAAATATGCATGGACATCACCTCGTTTTAAAGGTATCGTGTATCATGTTAAGAGTGGCGAGGATGTCGATGCTGTAAAAAATTGTGTCGAGAAATTACCTTTCGATCAATGGACTTCTGTCCTTCGTAAGACTTTCAATAATGACTCTGTCATTCGAGTAAGAGTGGACAAAGGTATATTCAAAGGTGGCGACAATGCCTTTGTCGATAAACTTGTATTCAAAAAGGATACGACAGTCACTGCTGTTAAGGATTATCCCATTGACAGCTATTTCGGTAAAATACTTAAGAAAGGTCCAAAAGAATTATCGGATGTCCGTGGACTTGTTGCTTCTGATTACCAACAGGTATTAGAGAGTGAGTGGGTTAAAGAGCTGCGTACCAAATATCCTGTAGAAATATATAAAGAGGTTCTATCTACCGTTAATAAACATACCAAATGAGAAAAATAATATATGCGCGCACGTTTCTGCTCGCTTTAGTCCTGTCATCATGTACGGCTTTGGTCGCACAGACCGACAATGTCGTGGATGAGGTTATCTGGGTCGTCGGTGACGAACCGATATTGAAATCGGATGTAGAAGCGGTGCGTCTTCAGGCTCAGTCTGAGGGAGTGAAATGGGGAGGAGACCCTGATTGTGCCATACCGGAACGTTTGGCCGTAGATAAACTCTTTCTGCATCAGGCTGCTATCGATAGTCTGGTTGTAACTGAATCTGAGATCTCCACAGGTGTGGAGGAGCAGATAAATTATTGGATAGAGCTTATCGGTTCGAGGGATAAACTCGAAGAGTATAAGAAAGAAAGTATTTCACAGTTGCGTTCCGAACTCCACGACGATTATAGAGACCGTCAGCTTGTTCAGAAGATGAAAGAGAAAATTGTCAAGGATATGACCGTTACCCCTTCTGAGGTTCGTCGTTATTTTCATGATGTGCCTGTCGACAGTATTCCGTATGTTCCAACTGAGGTAGAGGTTGAAATTATAACTCAGACACCGCGCATTGAGCAAGAGGAGATAAACCGAGTTAAGGATGAATTGCGTGACTATACTGATCGTGTCAACAAGGGTACGTCTCAGTTTTCTACTCTTGCCACTCTTTATTCAGAGGATCCAGGGTCTGCTCGCAAAGGAGGGGAACTAGGATATATGGGTAGAGGTTACTTAGATCCTGCATTTGCAAATGTAGCGTTTAATCTTACTGATCCTAAGAAAGTATCGAAAATTGTAGAGAGTGAATTCGGTTTTCATATCATACAACTCATCGACAAGCGTGGTGACAAGGTAAATGTTCGTCATATTCTCCGTAAACCACGTGTTTCGGATGAATCCATCAATAAGGCAATATTGCGTCTTGACTCCATTGCTAATGATATACGTGCCGGAAAGTTTACTTTCGAGGATGGAGCTACATACGCTTCTGATGATAAAAATACTCGTAGTAGCCATGGATTAATGTCGAATGTTTCACAGACGGAACGTACATCTAAATTTCGTTTACAGGATCTCCCTCCTTCTATTGCCAGAGTTGTGGATTCGATGAAGGTAGATCAGGTGTCAAGAGCCTTTCAGATGGTCAACGAAAAAGGTAAGACTGTTTGTGTGATAACAAAACTTAAGAGTCGTATTGACGGTCATAAGGCTACGATGGCAGATGACTTCCAAACATTGAAGGGGGTAGTGCTCAACAAACGCAAGGAAGATAAAATTCATCAGTGGGTCGTCAACAAATTGAAGACAATTTATGTAAGGGTGAATGACAGATATAAAAACTGTAATTTCGAATATCAGGGTTGGATTAAATAATGGGCAAAACGAAATCTAAAAAAATATTCGGCGGGCATAGATTCATCATATTTGTGATTCTATGCCTGTTTGGACTTTGTTTAGTTCAGTCTAAAGGTAGGAAGGCTCGTCATAATCAACCAAAAGTTGACAACAAGGTGTATCTTTTACATGCAGATCAGTTGAGGTATAATCAGATGCGGAATGCTGACGCCCAGATTCTCAACGGGCATGTGTCGTTTCTACATAAAGGTGCTTACTTATTTTGCGATAGTGCCTATTTCTACCAATCGTCTAACTCGTTCGAGGCATTCGGGCATGTGAAGATGCGTCAAGGAGATACGTTGACACTGAATAGTGATTATGCCTTTTATGACGGAAATGAACAGATGGCCCAAGCTCGTTACAATGTGGTGCTCAATCATCGTGGCTCAAGATTGTATACCGATAGTCTAAATTTTGATCGTCTTTACAAAATAGGATATTTCTTCGAGGGCGGCAAATTGATTGATAAGGGCAATGTACTTACATCCGATTGGGGTGAATACAGTACCGACACTCGTAAGGCTGTGTTCAACTATATGGTAAAACTGCGAAACAAGAAGTTTGTTCTTACCACAGATACATTACATTACGATGCCAGTACTTCGATAGCTAATATCACGGGTCCGTCAAACATCAAATCGGGTAAGAGCACCGTCTATACTGAACGTGGTTATTATGATACAAAAAGTGATCGTGTTCGTCTGTTTGACCGTTCCGTTATTAAGAATGAAGGGAAAACAATTGTTGGTGACAGTGTTTACTATGATAATAAGCGTGGTGTCAGCAAGGCTTTCCATAATGTAGTCTACACAGATATGGTGAATAAAAATAAGATGACAGGTGACTATTGTTACTATAATGAGAAAACTGGTTATGCCATGGGTACTAATAAGGCTGTAGTAATGGACTTTTCTCGTCCCGACACCTTGTACATACATGCAGATACGCTCAAACTATTTACTCATAATATTAAAACAGATTCAGTCTATCGTATCGTTCGCGCTTATCATAAAGTGCGCATCTTCCGTAATGATGTTCAGGGGGTATGTGATTCGTTGCTATATAATAGCAAAGATTCGTGTATATCTATGTATAGCGATCCGATCTTATGGAATCAAAACCAGCAACTGCTCGGTGAAGTCATAAAGGTATATATGAATGATTCTACGGTCAATTGGGCTCATGTTATCGGTCAGGCCCTCTCTGTCCAGCAAATGAGTGATACAACAAAGTTCAACCAGATAGCCAGTACTGAGATGAAAGCATTTTTTGTACATGGTGATATACATGAGGGACAGGCTATAGATAATGTGAAAATCATTTATTATCCGATCGATGATAGTGACACCACAATAATCGGGCTCAATTATACAGAGACCAGTAAGATGAAGATATTTCTGAAGAATAAGAAGATGGAGAAGATCTGGATGCCCGAAGCAGCAGGGACTCTGTATCCAATAACACAGATACCTACTGATAAGAAATTCCTGCCGTCGTTCGCTTGGTTTAATTATATTCGTCCTAAGGACAAGAATGATATTTTTAAATGGAGGGGTAAGTCGAAAGGTCAAATGCTTTTGCAAACAGCCCGTCATGAGGCTCCTCTAAGGAGTATAGCAAAACCTAAGGTGGAAAAGAAGTGATGGCTGTAAACAATTTAATACAGATGTAGCTTTTTTCGCGACAGAGTATTGTTGATATCAGAATTTTATCTGTCTATGGAGATTGAATATTTTAAATGATGTTTTGTTAAGATGAGCGATATTATACGTCTTCTACCAGACTCGGTAGCCAATCAGATTGCGGCAGGTGAGGTTATACAACGTCCTGCTTCGGTTTTAAAGGAACTAGTGGAGAATGCTGTTGACGCTGGGGCGAAGACGGTGAATGTCATTGTTGTTGACTCTGGAAGAACCTCAATCCAGGTTATTGATGATGGTAACGGCATGTCTGAGACTGATGCTCGTCTTTCGTTTGAGCGTCATGCCACATCTAAGATAAAGGAGGCAAGTGACTTGTTCTCTCTTCATACAATGGGATTCCGTGGGGAGGCCTTAGCATCTATCGCAGCTGTGGCTCAGGTGGAACTCATCACTCGTCTCAATAGTGATGAAATAGGAACTCACTTATCGATATCTGGTTCAAGAATCATTAATCAAGAACCTGTATCTTGTCCTGTGGGTAGTAATTTTCTAGTCGGCAATTTGTTTTTTAATGTCCCTGCACGTCGAAGGTTTCTTAAGACGAATGCCACCGAACTGAATAATATCCTCACGGCCTTTGAGCGTATCGTGCTTGTCAATCCGCAGGTGACGTTTACTATCCATAATAATGGAGTGGAACTGCTCAACCTGCCTAGCTGCTCTCTCCGGCAAAGGATCATAGATGTGTTCGGTAAGCGTATCAATCAAGATTTGCTTCCGGTGGATGTAAATACTTCGATGGCAAAAATTACCGGTTTCGTCGGTAAACCGGAGTCAGCAAGAAAAAAAGGAGTGCATGACTATTTCTTTGTAAATCAGCGTTTCATGAAACATCCATATTTTCATAAGGCTGTGATGAATGCTTATGAACGTATGATATCAGAGGGGGAGCAAGTACCTTATTTTATATATTTTGATATAGTCCCAGAGGATATCGATGTTAATATACACCCCACTAAAACAGAAGTGAAGTTCGAGAATGAACAGGCTGTGTGGCAGATATTGTCAGCTGCCGTAAGAGAGGCTATAGGAAAGTTCTGTGATGTGCCTTCGATAGATTTTGACATGCAGGGATGTCCTGATATACCTCTATTTAATCCTGAAATCAATGTAGAGCAGCCTCGTACCGACATAAATTCATCATATAATCCTTTTAATGCAAATATAGACCATCAGCGGTCTGTTCCAAAACATTGGGAGGATTTGTATGACGATTTAAACGAGAAAGTCGAGAATCAAGACAACTCTTTTTTCGAAACCGGCAGTGATGATGAAAACGATAAAATTATTGCAGATAAGTCCCCCGTCCATTATCAGTATAAGGGTAAATATATAATGACTGCAGTCAAGTCGGGTTTGATGATTATTGATCAGCAGAGAGCGCATACGCGTATACTTTATGACTCATACATATCCCAGTTGTCGTCACGTAGTGGTAATCCTCAGCGTGTTTTATTCCCCGAGGTAATACAGTTTTCTGCTGCTGAAGCGGTGATGGTTAACAAGATCATGAACGAACTTAATGATGTCGGTTTTGAACTAACCAATTTAGGTGGCAACAGCTTTGCCGTGAACAGCATTCCTGCCGATGTGGAGGGTGTGAATATTATATCTTTATTGCAGACTATCGTTCAGACAGCGATAGAGAATGGAAGCGAGATGCGAGAGGAAATCAATCGCTCTGTGGCCTTAAGTCTTGCCCGTAACGCGGCAATCCCCCAAGGGCAAGTGCTCAGCAATGAGGAGATGGAGAATCTTATCAACCAGCTTTTTGCTTGTACCAATGTAAATTACACTCCTGACGGCAAACCCATATTGTGCATATTTCAGCAACAGGACATAGAACATCTGTTTCACTAATGTCAGACTTGTTGTGAATTCCTTTTTTCTTTTGTTTTAGCGGAACATCTTTTTATTAAAAAATCGGTTCCAATAAAAATAAATATATATATTTGCAACCGATATAAATGACCATAGTCGTCGTTATGACATAATCAAACGGTAATATCTTTATGAAGAAAATACTAATATTTTTTGCTTTTGCCAGTTGCGCAACATTTTCAATGGCGCAAGATGAACTTTCATCAGGAGTATCTCGGATGAAGTATAGTGTATCAACTAATTCATTTTGGAGCAACTGGTTTGTGCAGGCCAATGCTTCCTATAATGCCTTTTATATGGATGAAGATTACGGTAAGGGGCTGAGTGAAAATCCTTTTAAATCATTCCGCCGAGATTTTGGAGCATCCTTTGCGATTGGAAAGTGGTTCACTCCTGCTTTGGGACTTCGCACAAAGATAAATGGTATATGGGGTAAAATGCCTTCTATGAATGAAAAGATCAAGTACTGGAACCTTCAAGAACAAGCGTTATTCAATCTCAGTAATATGATTTACGGGTATAGTGATACTCGTGTGTGGAATTTTATTCCTTATATAGGATTCGGAACTCTGCGTGATTGTAGTGATAACCGTTATGCTATGGGGTACAGTGTTGGCCTTCTTAACACATTTAAGATCAATAAACATATCATGTTGAATTTTGATATCAATCTCAGTGGTGCTGAAAAGGATTTTGATGGTGTACATGGTAATCAAAAATCCATTTCTTTCAAGTCGAAGGATAATATATTAAGTGCAGAGATTGGTGTTACATTCAATATAGGTAAGTCTTCATGGGATAAGACTCCTGACGTGGATGCCATTCAGGCTCTTAATCAGGGCCAGATAGATGCTATGAGTGCGCAGCTTGCTGATGTCCAAGATGAGAATACAAAGTTGCAGGAGTTGGTTGATAGTAAGTCCGGACTTTCCGATTCATTAACTGAGGTTGTAGGAAAGACGGATAGCGAAAGTATGGTGAAGATATCTTTGTCTATTTTCTTTAATATTAATGATTCGCGTATTGCTTCACGTAAAGAATTGCTAAATGTTAAGACTGTCGCTACTTATGCGAAGGCCAATGGCTCTGAGATTGTTGTAACAGGTTATGCCGACAGCAAGACAGGAAACCCTGACTATAATAAGAATCTCAGTCAGAAACGTGCTGATACCATTGCTAATGAACTTGTCAGGATGGGAGTTGAACGTAGTAAAATTGAGGTTGTAGCAGCAGGGGGCACCACCGAATTGTCTCCATTCGACTATAATCGTCGTGTTACGGTCGAGATAAAATAATGTTCCTTGAATAAGAATAAAAATAGGAGGCTGCAAAAATATTTTGCAGCCTCTTTTATTTGTTGTTGTTTTGAGTTATTATCTTATTTGAAACCGATAATCCTACGGACTTCTTCCAGCGTAGCCGAGGCACTTTCGCGTGCTCTGTCGGCACCCTCTTTTGCTACTTTATCCAGAAGTTCTTTGTTTGAACTATATTCTAATATACTTTCACGTATAGGGTTCGTAACCTTTATCACATCCTCAGCAATTTGTTTTTTCATATCGCCGTATCTCAGAGTGCAGTCGTTCCACTTCTCATCGAAATATTGGTAAGTCTCCGGTGTTGAAACGATTTTCATGAATGTGAAGAGATTTTCTATCATCTCAGGGCGTTCGCTGTTTGGTGTTTGTGGCCCTTGGTCTGTTACTGCCTTCATTACTTTCTTCCGTATCGTCTTTTCGTCATCGTGCAAGTAAATACAGTTACCTTCACTCTTGCCCATCTTTCCACTACCGTCCAATCCTGGAACCTTGATGCTCTTGTCGGAAAAATAGAAACTTTGTGGTTCAATGAAAAACTCCACGCCATATATGTTATTAAATCTACGTGCATATTTGCGGGCCATTTCCATATTTTGTTCCTGATCTTTTCCCACAGGCACCTTCACTGCCTTGTGTTGCAGTATGTCTGCAGCCATTAGTGAAGGATAGGTGAGGAGTCCGGCGTTCACATTGTCCGGTTGCTTACGTGCCTTTTCTTTAAATGTTGTTACACGTCCTAGCTCGCCGAGGTATGCGTTCATATTTAGGTATAGGTACAATTCGAGAGTCTCTTTAACATCACTCTGTACATATATTGGAGCTTTGGAAGGGTCGATGCCGCATGCCAGATATTCTGCCAGAATAGTTCTTACGCTCTGTTGTATGTCTTCTGGTTTCGGGTGCGTCGTCAGTGAGTGCCAGTCGGCAATAAAAAACATGCAATCATATTCATCCTGCATCTTAACAAAACTCTTTACTGCTCCGAAATAGTTGCCTAAGTGGAGATTCCCAGTTGGACGTATGCCGCTAACTACTTTTTCCATTTGTTCTTTAGTGTTTATTTCAATAAAACTGACCGCGAAGGTAATAAAATTAGTGCGAAAAACAAAAAAAGATAGTGCAAAACTGAGAATATATATAGTATTAATCAAAAAAAACAATCAAAAATTTGGTGATTTGAAATAAAACCCATATCTTTGCATCCGCTTTCAGATAATACTGAAGGGCGTTTAGCTCAGCTGGTTTAGAGCATCTGCCCTACAAGCAGAGGGTCGGCGGTTCGAATCCGTCAACGCCCACAAAATCCCGCAACAATCTGTTGCGGGATTTTTTGTTTTCGGGTGCTAATTAGCATACTTCGGACTATAAACTCATATCATGTTCGGTCATTGCGCATACACAGGAATCCGACCATACATTTTCTGCCGTTTCTATCATATCAATAATTGTATAAATAGGTAGGATAATGCCCATGATACCTATTGGAGCATTCACGCCTGCCATCAGCGATAGGGTGAGAAAATAACATCCCATTGGAACCCCAGCATTACCTACTGCAGAGATTACCGCAATCAAAAGCCATAGCAACATTGTGGGCAGAGTCAGATGCGCTCCTCCATTCTGCATCACAAAGAGCGATGTTACCAAGATAAATGCTGCACAACCATTCATATTAATAGTTGTACAAATTGGTAATAAAAAGCGTGATACCTTTTTCGATATTCCTAACCGTTCCTCGGCTGTCGACATGGTTACAGGCAATGTTGCAGCTGAACTTTTTGTGAAGAGAGCCATCAATACCGCAGGCATCATCTGTCCCAGCGTATGAATTGGATTAATACCACGAGCTAGAAGAAACAAAGGCAGTACGATAAAGAACTGCAGCAAATTTCCTCCCAGTATGATTGCCACATATTTGCCAAGTGATGCCATTACGATACCCGCACTAACCTGTGCGGAAAGTTGTGCGGAAAAAGCAATGATACCTAAGGGCAACGTCCATATTAATCCCCTGATAAGTAGAAACAGTAAATCTTGCAAACCCTCAATACCTTTCGTGATGATGTTCTTATTTTCCGTTTCAGGCAATTTAGCTAGCGCTATTCCAACAGAAAAAGCCAGCAATAGTATTGAAAGCACATTACCTTCTAATAAAGGCTTTACAATATTATTGGGGACTACACTCAAAATATGGTCATAGTATGATAACTTTCCCAGGTCTTGCGGAACGTCAGCTATTCCTCTTTGTACCACAGCAGCAGGTAAATTTCCGGGAGCTATAATAACATAGAGTAGTAAGGTTACTGCTGCTGCCGTAATTGTAGTGAGCAAAGTGTAAGTTACAGCATGTTTGAAGATACGACCAGTATCTTTCTGATTTCCAAATGATGAGAGTGTGGTGGTAATGGCCAATGCTATTGTTGGTACTGCCAGCAGCTGGAATAGTCGGGTATAAACAGTAGCGATGAAATTCATTAGACTGTTTAATTCCTCAATCCTAAGTAAACCTAGCAAAGCTCCTACTATAAGTGCTCCAATCCAAAGTAGAAGTTGGAGTTTCTGAGCGTTCATTTTTAATGATTTTCTCGATTTATTTTCAATTTTATTATTCATATTCTAAAAAGTTAACCCATTTGCAGAATTAAGTTAGTACATATTTAATCTGGTTGATGGGCATATTATTAAATTCGTTCATGTATGGAAGGATTGTAAGAGCGCTAGTTTTACCAAAAGCACTGGCAAACAATTTCTTTGTTTCATCAATTTTAATTACCTGAAATAGATCATATCGATAAGTATAAACTATAAGGTAAATGAGGCGTTAATAAAGATGTTCCTACCTTTTTTCAAAATGTGGTTCCAGTCGGAATAAGTGGTATACTTACGATCGAGAACATTCTCTATTCCTGCATGAAGGTCAACCGAGAAGTCTTTAAACTTCAGATGATGTCCTGCACTGAAATGAAAAACCTCATAACCAGGTGTTTCTGTTTCGCCATACTTTTCACTGTATTTGGAATGTTTATCGGCTGCTTCCATTCCAACCTCAACTTCCCATTTTTCGAAGCTTGCCTTTAATGCCCCATGATAACTCAATGGAGCTATAAGGGGCAAATAGGAATTTGTACTCTCAACACCATAACTATAAGTAAGACGGTTCTCTAATCGTAGCCAATGAAAAATGTTCCAGTTTCCCTGAAAAGTGACATTTACGATCCGCGCATTGTTGAGATTCTGGTATATTTTTACGCCTGCTGCTCCAATTGTCATTGCTGAGAGTCTGAGATCAGGTTTCCCTATAATATAATTTTGGAGAAAGAACACATTACCCTCAACCTTCAGATCAACGTTATGATTGTTCCATTCTGCCATCCCATTTAATTCCAACGCTGATTCTTTTTTAAGGTGTGGATTACCTATATAATCATATTTGTCGAAGGTGTTATTTAGAAAATAACCGAACGATTCGGTAACACTTGGAGCACGATTCCCATAACCTACGCCTAAAGAAAAATGCAGATAGTGATCCTTAAACAGATAACTTAATGCACTACGCCAGATGAAGTCGCTCTTTGTCCTTCTCAGAGTAGGAAAATATATACTCAAGGCATTAAAACCATTATCGCTTTGAATCTTCTGATGTTGCCATGCCCCCTTTAATGACACATGCAGTGAATGCTGGTCTGAAAAAAGGATATCGTCTACTAGTGCTGCTCCAGTATTGCAAGTACCTACATCTGGCCAGGTTTGCATGTACATCAAAGGTTTATCGTCTGGATACATCGTCATATCCGCGAAGAGAGTATTGTAATACAAATCGTAATTTAACTTATATCGATGAATGCCCCGTGAGCCTTCCAATAAGCTATACAATCCGCTCGTACGGCTTCTTCCTGGCATATCCATGTGGATTTCCACATCAGGACGTTTAGTGTCATCCATAATATGGACAATACGATTCGTATACAACTTTGTTTCCCATCTGTTGAAAAACCCCTTCATACTTTCATGGCGATACGTTATTGCCCCAATAATGCCTTCGGCTTTCTTAACATCCATATTAAGAGCTGGATATCCAACATCTGTAGCTAAATCATAAATAAAAGTTGCTTCAAATATGTGATTTTTAAAAGGTTGAAAACCTAAATTAAAATAAGTATTGGTTTTCTGAAACTGAGAAAAAACAACAGTCTCATTGCCTCCGGCCTTATAGTTTCCGGCATGGCGGAAGGAAATACCAAAGTTCGTATAAAAATGGCTGTCAGAGAATTGGGCATCAGCCCCATATACCTGAAGATTTCCATTCGACTCATAGCCTGTTGACAGATGATATTCAGAAGAAGGTCTGTTGTCAAATCCTATTCTACGGAGTTTCAAATCTAGACTTCCACCGATATTACCCGTAGCCTGGGGATTACCGTCAAGACCGGAATTCAGACTGATACGTTGCAGGTTACCAGTTTCTACATACGAGGTTATGGGATCCATCTTGTCTGTACAAGCATAAAAAATCTTCATACCATCTATTGTTGTTGAGATTCTTTCTGTCGACATATTGTTGATGACAGGTTCCCATGCATAACCTCCACGGCTTATCATATTGACATTAGAAAACTGTAGCAGGTGTTCATCAATAGAAGCTGTATTTCCTTTCGAAGTTTTTCTATGCTTATCACTGACAGAAGATGTTACAATAACCTCATTGAGGTTTCTTTGCAATAATACACTATCAGTTTGGGCCGAAACAGGATGTATCGGCCCAAATAATAAACTCAATATAAATATGAAAGTTTGTCTCATCTATATATTAACTGTCCAATAGAGATTGCTATAGCCTGAATCATCATTATCACCACCAGCAACGATTGTTCCATCTAGAGTTTTCACTACAAGGTGGATATTCCAAAGTCCTGTCATCGTAAGGTTTATTTTACCGGTATAAGTACCATCTGTACTCTGGGTTAGTGCTTCATTATTTGGAGAAGTATGATTGCCCATATCAGGCATAGTAGGTGTTATCTCTACGATAAACTGCTCTGATGCTAAAGCATAAGGAGTAGTAATAGTAGAACTTTTCTTGGATATGTAAGCCTTAATCGTATTTACTCCTGTAACAAAGTTGTTAGGATTAACCAAAGACATAAAATATGTATCACCATTGTACTTGAACGACTTCAGATATGACAACCCTGTGGATGATGCTTTAACATTAAGCGGTTGATTGCTAATTGCTCCAACACTGTCGCGAATCTGATAGTTAAAAGATAAACTCCAAATATTGTTGCTTCCCGTATTCGTAGGCATCAGGAACGATATCCATGAGTGATATATGGGCACTCCGTCAACTTGCTCTATACTACCAATCGGTGTAGAATGTTGCATATTGTTCATACTGCCCATTGTCATTATAGGCGTAATTTCTGCAATATTAAAATCCTTTACATGCTTACCGTTCGAGACTTTCTCTATGGCATAATACAAATCATTATATCCAACCTGCAAACTATCGTTAGTATAGAGTTTTATCACATACTTTGACTGATTACTTTCATAAGTAGCCAGTTCTTTTAGACTATGTAAATAGGATGATGTCTTATATTCCTGATTTTCATCACAGCAGTCTATATCTTCATTAGGGATATTTATATCTGTGGAGGTATCTTCCTGAGAACTTCCACAAGATGTGAACGTCTCGGAAGATACCAGCAGAACAATTAAAAGAATATATATTTTAATATTCATCATTGTTGTTTTAGTTTAATAACCCGGGTTTTGTGGGGTGATACCAAGATCTTCACCGCTCAATCCTGTAGGGATAGGCTGACGATAAAATTTACCCTTCACGTTGTTATATTTAGCTACGAGATGCTTATGTATTTTTGCAAAGAAAGAAGATACAACATATCCATCTTTACCTGTCTCACCAGCTGTGGCGTAGCTGTTGTCGAAATGTTTGAAATCCTTTACACGCTGTACTGTCGATATCAGATTTTTCCAACGATACAGGTTGAGCAAGTGTTTTTGTTCATAACCGAACTCATGATTCCATTCTGTCTTTATATCATCCAATGTAGGACTCGTTATATCGTAATTAGCATTCCCATAAGCACGCTCACGAATCTGATTCAAAGGTGCTGCCGCTTCATTGTTTCTGCCTAATTGTACCAGTGCCTCGGCTTTAATAAGTAAGACTTCTGCATAACGTATTTCTATACGATCATTATCATTGAGCTTGATTTCCTCATTGATGCTGTTTGTCCAGGAACGGTCTACGGCCTTACCTAGAATAGGAGTGTATATAGGTGATATATATGTATATGTACTGTCATTTTCTGGGTTGTATAATTTTGTTGCATACGTCCAGTTGCGACGAACAGAGTCTGCCGGATCGCTAGCGAGCCATTCCGTATATGGATTATCGTCTGATACTTCCAAGTGATTTTCAGTCTGCTGTTGGAAAGGGAATGTCCATCCACAATGAGTTTGATGATTCCCTTGGGTGTCATACGCATCACCGTCATGGCGAATAGTGAGAATATGCTCAGGAGCACTACTTTCATAAGTACGACCGAAAAGATGAGTATAATTGCTCAACAACTTGTAATTACCACTATCTATGACTTTATTAGCCCACTCAACAGCCTTTTCTAGTTTAGCATTATCCTTACGGAAGCCAGGATCTGTTTTAGAATCCTTAATAGCCTCAACTTCAGACTGATTTAATGGTACGTCACCCCATACAAGATAAGCCCTTGCAAGTAAAGCTTCTGCGGCCCCCTTACTCGGATTTATCGGACTCGCATCATAATCTGGCAGCAGAGTTTCTGCGTCAGTCAAATCTTTCACAATCTGACCGTACACATTATCAATACTCTGTCGAGTTAAGTTCGTCGAGTCAATTTCCGTAACAATAGGAACTTCCCCCCATAGTTGTACGAGGTAAAGATAAGCCAAGCCTCTAAGTAATTTTGCTTTACCAATAGTATTGTTCTTAGTTGTTGAAGAAACTGCCGTCGAAGCGGAAATATTTTTTATCGCGTCATTGTCATCAGCAATCGATTCGTACAGACGATTGAATATTTTTACAGGGTACCACGTGTTTTGCCCTTGTTCGAAACGGCTCACGACTGGCCCTGGTTGATCTTCCGTTCCTTCAAAAGAACTTACAAGATCTGTTTGATTCTCTATGATAAATGAAAAAGATGAACTCACAGTCTGAAGTGGTCCATAAGCGCCATTTGCCAGAGCAACAGCCGCTGCATCATTTTTTACTACATTGGTTATCACATTACCCGTTTCACTGTCATTTGAACTGCTGCATGAAAACAGCACTACTGATAGAATTATCGCGAAGACAGTTCCTGAAATGTTTCTTTTTCTCATGTTTTTTCCTTTTTTTGTATTGTTAATTTTAATTTCGATTAAAGTTTGACCTCTATACCAAATGTGAAACTACGTGCAGATGGATAAGCTCCGTAGTCACTCCCGCTTGCTACTTCCGGATCGTAACCTTTATATCTGGTTAGAGTTATAAGGTTTTGCGCTGTAGCAAAAAATCTAATGTTCTCAACAAATGGTATTGATTTGAGATGAAAGCTATATCCCAATGTAATATTCTTAAGTTTTAAATATGAAGCATCTTCAACATAACGGCTGTCTATGTATGATGTGGTATTGTTGGAAACAACGTATGTAGACAATACATTATATGAATCATTAGCCTGTTCCAGCGTTTGTCGCAATCCATTATAAAGTTTGTTTCCTTGTGAACCGCTAAAAGCTATACTCGCGTCAAGATGATGATATTGAAACGACGAGAAAATACCATACGTGAAATGAGGCTGGATACTACCTAGTACCTGCCGGTCGTTGCCATTTATAGTCTTATTATCATCAATATCTTTATATTTTGTATTACCATCAGAACCTATTCCCTCATATACTAATCCATAAAAGGTGCCTAGAGACTCGCCCTTAGTTAATATAAATTCATTCTTATCACCAAGTATTAAACTCGATTTTTCTCCCATATCGGTTATTTTATTCTTATTGTGGGCGATATTTGCTGATAGGTTCCAATTGAAATCTTTCTTGTTAACCAATTCCGCATTGACAGTGAGTTCAACACCCTTGTTCACTACATTACCTACATTTTGCAACTGCGTATTGACCCCACCAAACGAACCGACGGCTACTTCCAGCAACAAATCAGACGTTTTCTTATAGTAGGCATCTGCCGTTACACTTAGCCGGTTATCCAAGAAATCTGCGTCTATACCAAAGTTGTAAGAAGCTGTGGTTTCCCATTTTAGGTCGTCATTACTGAGATTTGTCTTTGTATATGAGGATGTTCCATTATAGCGTGAAGCCGTGTAAGACTGGGCATACTCATAATCACCAATTTCCTGATTGCCGACAGTTCCTGCGCTGAGGCGAACCTTCAGGCTGTTTATGAATTTGATGTCTTTGAGAAATTTCTCCTCATTAACATTCCACGATAATCCTACAGATGGGAAATACCCCCAGCGATGATTCGCTGCAAAGCGGGAAGAGTTGTCCGCCCTAAAGGTAAGAGTCGTGTTATAACGTCTCAGATAGGTATAGTTTACACGACCTATAATACTCTTAAGCGTACTTTCACTTGCCCCCGAAGCAGGAGGATAGATCTCGCTGCCGTCTGCCAGATTATTCTGTTTCAGATCTTCGTTTGTGAAGTGAGTAACTAGAATACTATTATATGCAGTGTTGCTCTTCTGTTCTGTGTATCCGGCTAAAGCATTAATAAAATGACCACCATTAATAGCTTTTGTGTAATCTATCGTATACTCTTGTTGGACAATATCATTAGTCTTGTTTCCTATGCCACCAACGCCTTTATTGGATAGTCCTAATGCTGTATATGATGGCGAAAAATAATTCTGGGTAATGTGCTCATTACTTAATCCCAGACTTGCTTTTGCCGTGAAATCTCCGAATTTATACTTGATATAGGTATTTGCCAGCAAATACTGATTGATACTTTCCGCCACACTGTTGGATAAATCAGAGACAGGGTTGGCCGTCTGATTTCCTATTGCGAAGTAAGCATATTCATAAGGGTTGCTATAGTTAAAGCTACCGTCAGTATTATATACCGATACAACAGGTGGCATCAATAGAGCATATACAAAACTATTTCTTATGCCTGCAGAATAAGGAGATGAATTATAAGCTACCGATTCTGTTGTAGAGAGCCCGTTTTGCTTACTTCTTCCATAAGATCCATTAATACCCATAGATAATCCCTTTAGCAATTCTCTATCGTAGTTAAGATGAAAATTATACCGATTAAAACCTGAATTAATAATGATACCATCCTGATCGGTGTAGTTAGCACTGAATGCAAAATGTTCTTTGTCACTACCTCCGTTTATAGAGAGCTCGTGTGATTGGTGTAAAGCTGTACGTGTTACGGCATCCTGCCAGTCAGTACCCTCTCCTAATGTCGCAATTTCATCATCGGTATATCCACCTTTGTTGTAGAACTTATCCTTTTCCAGACGAGCCCATTCTTCTGCATTTAACAGCTTTAGTTTCTTCGACAGAACATCAAAGCCTGCTGTATAACGATAGCTAATATTTGTCTTTCTGTTGTTGCCTTTTTTTGTTGTAACGATAATGACACCATTTGCACCCCGGGAACCATAAATAGCTGTCGCAGAAACATCCTTCAATACTTCGACAGACTCTATATCTTGTGGATTGATTGATGCTAGAGGACTTATACTGCTACCTATTGCACCCAGACCAGTTTTATTGGAACTTGCATCTTTATAATAGATGAATCCATCAATAACATAAAGTGGCTCGTTACTTGCATTTACAGAATTACCTCCTCGTATTCTTATTTGTGAAGCAGCTCCTGGTTGCCCGGAAGATGCTGTTACGTTAAGCCCGGCAACTTGACCTCCTAGAGCGACATCCAGTGTCGCTGATGGAAATGTGGCAAAGACATCATTTCCTATTGTCGCCACGCTGCCTGTCAGTTGCTCTCGCTTTTGGCTTCCATATCCAACAATAACTATACCACTCAGTAATTTTGAATTTTCTCTCAGCTTTATGTATATAGGTTCTTCTGCATCATAAACATCTATCTGCTGCGCACGATAACCTACATATTCTATTCTTATGGAAAGTGGAACCTCACTATTAGTCTTCAAGTTGAAGTATCCGTATGAGTCTGTTATCACTCCATGAGTTTTATCACCTGCTGCAATTACAGATACTCCGATGAGTGGTTCTCCTGTTTGAACATCAGTAACATGGCCACTGATTATATTCTGGGCTGGAGTAATACCCGGGAATGATATTAATATAATAATTAATAAGAATTTTGAGAATTTCTTCATTTCACATATTCATTTTTATGGTCAAGTCACCCATAGGGAATCCCTTCTTGTAAGGATTTCCTAAACATGATCGTCCAAATATAAAGTATTGGGTGTTATTTCTCTGCGGTCAAGAGGTTTCTTGTCTTATTTGTTTCTTTAGCTACGTCCTTGGCCTTCAACTGAAGAAGTCCATATTGGTGATTATATGTTTCACCGACTGTAAGAATCCATGTAACGAACTTATTCAGTGCGTCATTATCATTCTTATAGGTGAAACCGATTTTCTCTATAGGGATTCCTTCTACATTCGTATTCTCTAGTACGGTCAATAATGCATCAAGCGAAGACAACGCGGTTTGCTGATCTTTGTTTAGGTTCAGAGGTACTATACTTAGATTGTTTTTGAGCCGGCGGCTCTGAATGTCGTAAAGATTCGGAATTGCATTAAGTGTCAGTCCATTCGGATCTTTCTGGATTGCGATGTTAAGGAATACATCGTCTCCGACGATTCTCCTACCTTTGAAACTTGATGTCTCCTTCCCAAAATACGAGGCATAAGGAATGGAAACGGACAAATTATTGTTACCTGTATATATAACGATTTTATCGTAATTGTTGTCTCTTTTTATTGGATGTTCATCAAAATCATCATTGATAAATAACAGATTCTTCAGTTTTTCCTTATTGAGTTCTTTTTTAGCTAAAACCTTGTCTGCGTCAGAATTTTTTGTTGTTACCGGCAGAATGGCATAAGCTCCAAAATAGACAGTCTTACGTCCAGTCTTTGAAGCCGGGTTTTCTTCAAATAGTTGTACGTCAAGTGAACTGTTGTTTTTATTGAAAGCCGATTTTGCTATTGCCAGATTAACATGAGGTTCCACTTTCTTATATTCCTGAATCCATTTTTCTAATAAAGGATGGGCAAAACGTGGGGCATTGATATAATAGGTGTCAGTATTTTGAGCCGAAACATTTAATACAATCAATATTGCAGCTATCCATATTGTTATTTTCTTGTTCATAATTAAATTCTTTTAAATTATTTTTTTTATTCAATCACCAATATCCGATACATAAAATAATCATAATGTTGCCTGTGGGCAACACATTCGTCTTACAGAAATTCCTTTATACATTTTCATAATTTTGATAATTTTTTGCTAAAATTTGCACTGCAAAGGTACGGACTCTTTTTCTCTCTCACAATCGCCTTTTAGCAGTATTCTTATTAACATTAATTTGGTATCTATACATACCAAATGTTTGTTATAAAGATAAAAACGAACTTTATATATAATATTCTGCAGTATCGATAAGTCCTGCCCGTACGGCGGTCTTTATCGCCTCATGCGCAGTATTCACACCGAGTTTTCTGAATATATTTTTCCGGTGGGTGTTTATCGTGTGTATGCTTGAAAACCTTTCAGCTGCAATATCCTTGGTCGTCTTTCCCTGAGCGATAGACCTGAGAATTTCTGTTTCCGTAGGGGTGAGGGTTGATAACGTTTCGTTCTCTTTCTGTTTTTGTGTGAGCAGAATTTCGGTCACACGCTGGCAAATGTACCGGTCACCTTTGATAGCATAAGAAATGGCGTCGTTAATCTCCTTTAAAGGAGAATCCTTGAACACAATGCTGATATTGTGGCTTAAATAGATTACTTTCTTTAAAAACTGCTCTGTGAGGTCTTCGCTTATCAAAATCCATGAGGCTTTGGAAAAACGTTGGTTGATGACGAGCATATTTTCTATATCGGTAAAATCATATAAGGTATAATCGACGATAACCACACTCTCCTCGTGTGCCTTCAATAGTTCCACAAGCTCAGTCTTATCCGGAGCATGGTAAATCACTCCTTCATCTGACGTGTCAACCAAATGTTCCAGACCGAAACTTGTCAGTTCCTGATTATCGGCTATGATAAATATTGCCATGTGCTTATTCTTTTAAAAAGTAGACTGCAAAGGTAGGTTGATTTCATGGTATATGAAATCGCAAACAAACGGTAAATCGAATACCACAAATGTGGTAAATATTCTTAATTACCGAATGTTTGCGATCTTGTAGTTCGTAGCCGGTTATATGCAAAAGGTGTTCATTCTAAAAACTCTGTCATGCATAGTTCCTTATATCTTATATGCCAAGTCCGTCGGTGAACGGTGTTGAAATATATTTGCTCTGTGTCAGCTTAGAATAAGGAGGTAGACTGTTGGTGAGCCATACGTTACCGCCAATCACCGAGTCATGGCCGATGGTGACTCTGCCGAGTATCGTGGAATTGGAGTAGACGGTGACATTATCTTCTAAGATAGGATGACGGGGTGTGTTGGTCGGTTTGTCGATTTTGTCTAGTTTGAAGCTTTTTGCTCCGAGGGTCACACCCTGATAGAGTGTTACATGATTGCCGATGATACAAGTCTCACCGATGACAACGCCTGTGCCATGGTCAATACTGAAATATTCACCGATCTGTGCATCCGGATGTATATCAATCCCAGTTGACGAATGTGCCATTTCTGTGATGATACGGGGAATGATAGGAATATTCATCAGTCGGAGTTCGTGTGCTATGCGGTAATGCGTCATCGCCTGTACCACAGGGTAGCAAAATATGACTTCACCGTGGTTGCTTACAGCAGGATCATTCTCATAAATCGCTTCTACGTCGGTGTACAACAGTCGTTTGATTTCCGGTATACGATCGATAAACTGTTCTGCAAGTAGTCCGGATTCTCTGAGCACATCGCCTTCATCTGTTTCACTGCAGAAGACGAAGCCTCGTGCAATCTGTTTCTTGAGTAGCGTGTACAGCGACTCCATATTCACCCCTATATAGTAGAAACGAACTCTTTCGCTGACTTGCTCGTCTTCAAAGAATCCCGGGAAAACAATTGCTTTTACCAGTTCAACTATTTTCCTGAGCGATTCTATCGATGGTAATGGTGAGTCGTTGTGCGGTAGGGTGCGTCTCTCCTGAGGTGTCACCTCTGATAGAATCTTGATGTTTTCTAATATCGTATGATGTTTTTCCCTTTCCATAATCCTTAACTGTTTATTTATAATCCGTATGTTTGATATTTTTTGCAAAGTTAGCCTATTCTTTGATATATGACAATAGCTTCTATGGGTTATTTCCACTCCCACAAATATGGTATTTTTGATGTGAAGAACCATATTCTCTCTTTTTATTTTATCTCCAGATTATCAATTTCATAAAATTCTTGCGTAAGAAAGCTTATTTGGTGATAAATTTGAAGAAAAAGGTCTTGATTTTTATCAGAATGATATTAAATCTAGAAAATTTTATGTAAGTTTGCATCGCTAAGTTCAATAATTTATTAACGAAAATGATTTGGAATGAAAACATGGAATGTATGGATCGCGAGCAGCTTCGTGAGATTCAGGGCATTCGACTGAGAAAAATTGTAGACTATGTGTATCATAACACACCGTTCTATCGTAAGAAGTTTCAAGAGATGGATCTTAATCCTGAAGATATTCGGGATATAGATGATATTTCTAAACTTCCGTTTACCAACAAATTAGACTTGCGTGATAATTATCCGTTCGGCTTAGCAGCAGTACCAATGAGTCAGATTGTCCGTATTCATGCGTCTTCGGGTACCACAGGTAAACCTGTGGTCGTTCTCTACACCCGTAAGGACTTGGCAACTTGGGCAGAGAGTATCTCTCGTGCTTTTACAGCTTATGGTGCAGACAATACAGATATCTTCCAGATATCTTATGGATATGGGTTGTTTACCGGCGGACTTGGTGCTCACGACGGTGCTACAAATATTGGCGCATCGGTCATACCTATCTCGAGTGGTAACACTCAGAAACAGATTACCCTGATGCACGATTTTGGCGCAACGACATTGTGTTGCACCCCTTCGTACGCACTGTTTCTTGCTGAGGCTTTGAAGACATCCGGATACAAACGTGATGAGTTTAAACTCAAACGAGGATGTTTCGGTGCAGAGCCATGGACGGAGAATATGCGTAAGGAGTTGGAGCAAAATCTGGGTATCAAAGCTTATGATATCTACGGACTTAGCGAAGTGGCAGGGCCCGGTGTCGGATATGAATGCGAATGCCAGAACGGTACTCACTTGAATGAGGATTACTATTATCCGGAGATTGTCGATCCCAAAACGGGTGACTCGCTTCCGGAAGGAACTCTTGGTGAACTTTGTTTTACTCACCTCACTAAGGAGGGAATGCCTCTGTTGCGTTATCGTACCCACGATCTTACCGCTTTGCATTATGACAAGTGTGGATGTGGACGTACTTTTGTGCGCATGGACAGGATCCTCGGCCGCTGTGACGATATGCTGATTATCAGAGGTGTCAATGTGTTCCCGACGCAGATTGAGGCTGTTATTCTGAGCCTTAAAGAATTTGAACCACATTATCTGCTTACCGTGAACCGTGAAAACAGTACTGACACCATGGAATTGAAAGTGGAGGTGCGTGAAGAGTATTATACGGATGAGATGAGTCAGATGGTGGCTTTGCAGAAGAAACTTGTTAATGAGCTCCGTAGTGTCATCGGACTTGGATTTGATGTCAAGCTGGCTGAACCTCAGAGCATAGAGCGTAGTACGGGGAAGGCAAAACATGTGATTGATAACAGAAAACTTTAATCTTATAATAGAATATATTATGGTAGCAAAACAGCTCTCCGTCTTTCTGGAGAATAAGTCAGGAAGACTGACAGAAGTAACCCAGGTCCTAGGTAATCATGGAATCAACCTGTCTGCTCTCAGTATAGCCGACAATTCGGATTTCGGTATTATGCGTTGTATCGTGTCTGATCCGGACTTGGCTTACAAGGCATTGAAAGATGCTCATTTCGCAGTTAAGATTACAGATGTCATCGGATTCAGTTGCCCAAACACATCCGGTTCTTTGGCCATGGTACTGAAGTACCTCTCCGATAATGATGTGTTCATCGAGTATATGTACTCTTTCGCCAACGGCGATGTGGCTAATGTCATCATACGTCCGTCCGACATAGAGAACTGCGAGAAAATTCTCTCAGAAAAGAAGGTGGATCTCATTGCTGCAAGTGATCTTTATAAACTCTAAAGGGAATTCTTTTAGTGAATAAAATAAAAAAACGGGGCAAAAGTTTGGTGATTTAAAATAAATCACATACCTTTGCACCCGCTTTCAGATAATACTGAAGGGCGTTTAGCTCAGCTGGTTTAGAGCATCTGCCCTACAAGCAGAGGGTCGGCGGTTCGAATCCGTCAACGCCCACAAGAATCCTGTAATATTTATGTTGCAGGATTCTTTTGTTTTATGCCCTTGAATATCTGTTTCTATCGAAAAAAGCTATTTTATATAACTTTATAGGAAATATTTGTTGTCGAATCAATTTTATTCATTAACTTTGTAACCTAAATTATATTAGTATTAGCTATGGAGCTTGATTTATTAACAGCTATTTCTCCGATAGACGGAAGGTACAGGGGTAAAACAGAACGATTTGCAGACTATTTTTCCGAATATGCACTTATTCGCTATCGTGTACGAGTAGAGATTGAATATTTCATATCTCTTTGTGAATTACCTTTGCCTCAGCTGAAAGGTTTCGATCATTCACTGTTTGAAACTCTACGTAACATTTACAAAAATTTCACACAAGATGATGCTCAACGCATCAAGGATATTGAAAAAATAACCAACCATGATGTAAAGGCTGTGGAGTATTTCTTAAAAGAAGAATTTGATAAAATAGGCGGACTTGATGATTTTAAGGAATTCATCCATTTCGGTCTTACTTCCCAGGATATCAATAATACATCTGTTCCTCTTTCGATCAAAGAGGCTCTTAATGACGTATATTACCCTCAGGTGGAGGAGCTTATTGCGCAGTTGCAAGTTTATTCCGACGAGTGGAATGATATATCAATGTTGGCAAAGACTCACGGTCAACCCGCATCACCAACTCGCCTAGGTAAGGAAGTGATGGTGTTCGTATACCGTCTACAGCGTCAGCTCGATTCTCTCAAAGCCTGCCCCATCTCCGCAAAGTTCGGTGGCGCTACAGGTAACTTCAATGCTCATCATGTGGCTTATCCCGGTTATGACTGGCGTGAGTTCGGTAATAAGTTTGTGAACGATAAACTGGGCTTGGAGCGTGAACAATATACTACCCAGATAAGCAATTATGATGATCTCGGTGCCATATTTGATGCTATACGCCGCATCAATACAATTATTATAGACCTCGACCGTGATTTCTGGATGTACGTGTCGATGGAATATTTCAAACAGAAAATCAAAGAAGGTGAGGTGGGTTCAAGTGCCATGCCTCATAAAGTAAACCCGATTGATTTCGAAAACAGTGAAGGCAATCTTGGTATAGCAAATTCTCTATTGCAATTCCTTGCAGCAAAATTGCCGGTAAGCCGTCTACAGCGTGATCTTACTGATTCCACGGTTCTACGTAATATAGGTGTTCCTTTGGGGCATGGTGTCATCGCTATACAGAGCACATTGAAAGGATTGCGTAAACTTCTGCTTAACGAGAATAAAATAAATGAAGATTTGGACAACTGCTGGGCTGTCGTGGCCGAAGCTATACAGACAATTTTACGCCGCGAGGCATATCCTCATCCTTATGAGGCTTTAAAAGCTTTAACACGCACAAACCAGAAAATGACCGAAGAAACAATACATGATTTTATTAAACAATTGAATGTTAGTGATACCGTGAAAGCCGAATTGATGGCCATTACACCGCACACTTATACAGGAATTTAATATCAATTAATCAACAATGCCGTGAGGCTTATTTAACAAACAAATTTCACATTGAATCAATTATGGATTTAGAAAATGAAAACAAAACGGAGAATTCAGCTGTAGAAAAGAATGACAGCAGCCGTGAGGGTTACCAATCAGCTCAGCAGGGTTATGACTCTGCAAACAATTATTCAAGAGCTTATCGCAGTGATGGACGACCACAGCGTCCTCGTTTTAATCGTGGTGCAACAGACAGACCTTACTCTAGCAGAAGTAACAGTAACAATGAAGAGGGCGGTTTCCGTCCCGAAGGTTTCGGGTCAGGGTTGCAGGATGGCTCCCAGCATCAGAGTAGCTATCGTCCCCATTTCAATAATAACGGTGGCGAAGGTGGTTATCAGCAGCGCCAGGGCGGCTATCAGCCTCGTGAGGGTGGCTATCGTCCACGTTTCAATAATAATAATGATGGCGAAGGTGGTGGTTACCAGCAGCGTCAGGGCGGTTATCAGCCTCGTGAAGGTGGCTACCGTCCACGTTTCAATAATAATAATGAAGGAGGTGGTGGTTATCAGCAGCGCCAGGGTGGCTATCAGCCTCGTGAGGGTGGTTATCAACCTCGTCAAGGTGGCTATCAGCCTCGTGAGGGCGGTTACCAGTCACATCAAGGTGGTTATCAGCCTCGTGAGGGTGGCTATCAACCTCGTCAAGGCGGTTATCAGTCTCGTGAGGGTGGCTATCAGCCTCGTCAAGGCGGTTATCAGCAGCGTGAGGGTGGATATCAATCTCGCGAAGGTGGTTATCAGCAACGTAGTGGCTATCAGCCTCGTCAAGGCGGTTATCAGCAGCGTGAGGGTGGCTATCAGCAACGCGGTGGCTACAATGATAGTGGCTATCGTCAACATACAAGTGATTATGATCCGAATGCAAAATATAGTCTGAAAAAACAGATCGAGTATAAGGAGGAGAATATTGATCCGAATGCAGATATTCGTCTTAACAAGTTCTTGGCCAATGCCGGCGTTTGTAGTCGTCGTGAGGCAGATACCTTTATCGTAGCAGGTGTTGTGACAGTGAATGGAACTGTAGTTACCGAACTTGGAACAAAGGTTAAACGTTCTGATGCGGTAATGTTCCATGATCAAACGATAAGCATCGAAAAAAAAGTTTACGTGTTGCTAAATAAACCGAAGGATTACGTTACTACAAGTGACGACCCTCAACAACGTAAGACAGTGATGGACTTGGTAAAGAATGCTTGTAAGGAGCGTATCTATCCTGTAGGACGTCTTGACCGTAATACTACTGGTGTGTTGTTGCTGACTAATGATGGTGATTTGGCTAGTAAACTTACTCATCCTAAATTCCTTAAAAAGAAAGTATACCACGTTCATCTCGATAAAAATGTAACCGGTAACGATCTGAATCAGATTGCCAATGGTATTACTCTTGAGGATGGTGAGGTTCATGCAGATGCTGTAGCTTATGCCGATGAGGTGGATAAGAAACAGGTGGGAATTGAGATCCACAGTGGGAAAAACCGTATCGTTCGTCGTATCTTCGAGAGCCTCGGTTATCGTGTTGTTAGGCTCGATCGTGTACAGTTTGCAGGACTTACAAAGAAAAATCTCCGCCGTGGCGACTGGCGTTATCTTACCGAGAAAGAGGTGGAAATCCTTCGCATGGGTGCTTTTGAATAATATTTTTAATATACATATTAAATCTGTCTGCCATATTTATGGCGGACAGATTTGATTAACCAAATACAAACAGAGAAAATAAAATGGAACAGATTCGTAGAACGAAGATTGTCGACGTACTCGAACGCGACGATTTCGGTACTATTGTCAATGTAAAAGGATGGGTGCGTACCCGTCGTGGCAGTAAGGCTGTTAATTTCATTGCTTTGAATGATGGCTCTACTATTAAAAATGTACAGATTGTCGTTGAAGTTGAGAAGTTTGACGAGGAGTTACTTAAAGAAATAACCACTGGTGCATGTATAAGTGTCAACGGTGAACTTGTGCAGTCGCAGGGCAGCGGGCAGAAGGTGGAACTCCGGTGCAGTGAACTTGAGGTGCTTGGTACCTGTGGTGCTGATTATCCTCTTCAGAAGAAAGGCCATTCTATGGAGTTTCTACGCGAACATGCCAATTTGCGTTTGCGTACAAACACCTTCGGAGCAGTGTTCCGCATACGTCATAATATGGCGATGGCTATACATAGTTACTTCCATAAGCAGGGATTCTTCTATTTCCATACTCCGCTTATTACAGCAAGTGACTGTGAGGGCGCAGGACAGATGTTCCAGGTTACGACAAAGAATTTGTATGATCTGAAGAAAGATGAGGATGGTAAAATTCTCTACGATGATGATTTCTTCGGAAAACAGGCGTCTCTCACCGTAAGTGGTCAGCTTGAGGGTGAGCTCGGTGCTACAGCATTAGGGGCTATCTATACGTTCGGACCGACATTCCGTGCTGAGAATTCAAATACACCACGGCATCTGTCCGAGTTCTGGATGATTGAGCCGGAGGTGGCTTTCATCGATCTCCAAGATCTGATGGATCTGGAGGAAGACTTTATTAAATATTGTGTTACCTGGGTCTTGGATAATTGTAAGGATGACCTTGAGTTCCTCAATAAGATGATTGACAATACTTTGATTGAACGTCTGGAGGGTGTTCTTAAGGATTCGTTCGTAAGATTACCTTATACTGAAGGTATCAAGATTCTTGAAGAGGCTGTGGCAAAAGGTCATAAATTTGAATTTCCGGTGTCATGGGGAATTGATCTTGCCAGTGAGCATGAACGTTATCTCGTGGAGGACTATTTCAAGAAACCTGTCATCATGACTGATTATCCTAAGGAGATAAAGGCTTTCTATATGAAGATAAATGAAGATGGAAAGACTGTTCAGGGTACCGACGTTCTCTTCCCCCAGATAGGTGAGATTATCGGAGGAAGTGTGCGTGAGGAAAATTATGATAAACTTATGGCAGAGATTGATCGTCGCAACATACCTATGAAGGATATGTGGTGGTATATCGACACTCGTAAGTACGGTACTTGCCCTCATGGCGGTTTCGGTCTTGGATTTGAACGTCTGATACTGTTTGTTACCGGTATGCAAAATATTCGTGACGTCATACCGTTCCCGAGAACTCCGAAGACTGCAGAATTCTAAAATATAAGTAAAAAACCAATCTCACTTTTGAGATTGGTTTTTTTTGTTATCTTTCAGTACGATTTTTCATTGTCGATATTGTGGAAACCGTTATCTTTGCAATAAATATCAATATCTTATGAAGACAATTTCTAAAATTCTGGTTTTATTATCGCTCGTCCCGGCATCTCTTTCTGCGAAGGGTGTTTCTCAGAAGGCTTACGTGGTACATTCGCCGTCGGGTAATCTTACAGCAATGGTAAGTAATCATGGTGACACCACTAAAATCTTTATTATTGGAGTTAATGATACGATTATTTCTCCGTCAAGCATTTTCATGCAGTTTGATAAAAATCGCAGTATCGGCATCTGTGATAAGGTTCAGAAGTCTAGCTTTCGTGATATCAATGAAACGGTGAACGCTCCATTTTATCGTACAAAGTCGTTCAAGTCTTCATGCCGTGAGATGATACTGAAAATGAAATATGGTGGAATCATTGTGCGTGCTTATTACGAGGGCGTCACTTATCGATTTTTTTCGAATATAAAGGGAAATGTGAAGGTGCTTGATGAGATGGCTGATTTCCGTTTCAATGGTGATTTTACTTCGTATCTGCCTTATTCTACTAACGATAAGAATCCTTTCGCCATGGCTTTTCAGAATACTTACGACGTTACACCTCTATCAAAAGCACACCAGAAACTAGCATTTCTTCCGGTTACGGTCGATGAGGGGAGTGTTAAGGTTACATTGCTTGAATCCGATCTTGAGAGTTATCCCGGCATGTTCGTCCGTTCCGATACCATGCAGACCAACCTGAAGGGGGTGTTTGCCCATTATCCTTCAAAGATGGACTATTATCCTTGGCGTCACATGAGTCATGTAGGAGCAGTTGCCAATTATATCGCTGACGTAAATGGCTCACGCACTTATCCATGGAGAATCTTTGCCGTTACTAACGATGATCGGCAGATGCCTTTGAATAATCTCGTTTATGCGCTGGCAAGCAAAAATCGTATAGGTGACACCTCGTGGATCCGTCCGGGTAAGGTGGCTTGGGACTGGTGGAATGACTGGGGATTGAAGAATGTGCCATTTGTGGCAGGCATCAATACCCAAACCTATCAATATTACATCGATTTCGCATCAAAACATGGACTGGAATATGTCGTGCTCGACGAGGGATGGTATGATTCTAAGAAAGGTGATATGCTAACCCCGATTAAGGATATCGACCTACAGGGACTTCTCAGCTATGCCAAACAACGAAACGTAGGTATCATCTTATGGTGTGTCTTCAATGTTCTGGATGAACAGCTTGATGCTGCTTGTCAGAAGTATGCAGATATGGGTGTGAAAGGATTTAAGGTGGATTTTATGGACCGTGATGATCAGACTGCCGTTGAGATGGCTTATCGTATTGCAGACCGTTGCGCCAAGTCACATCTGATGCTCGATTATCATGGATTCTATAAACCTACAGGCATCAACCGTACTTATCCCAATGTCGTGAATATCGAGAGCGTCTTCGGCATGGAGGAGGCTAAGTGGGGTAGCCGTGACAAGGATATGCCTCGTTATGATGTCACCTTTCCCTTTATCAGAGGCATGGCCGGCTTCGTCGATTTCACTCCCGGAGCTTTCCGTAATGCCACGGCTGCCGACTATCAGCCTATTTATTCTCACCCGATGAGTCAGGGAACCCGTTGCCATCAGTTGGCTATGTATATTTGTTATGATTCGCCCCTTACGATGCTTTCTGACAGTCCCTCAGCTTATATGGCTGATGAGTCCTGTACCAATTTTATAACAGGCATACCAACGGATTTTGACGAGACACGCGTCCTACAGGCTAAACTAGGTGAATATATTGTCGTGGCACGACGTAAGGGTAAGACATGGTATGTGGGTGGTATGACCAACTGGACAAAACATACTCTTTCCATACCTTTGAATTTTATTGGGGATAAGAACTCACATCATGTGACTTTGTGTCAGGATGGTGTCAATTCAAATAAGGATGCTACTGATTATGTGATAACAGAAAAGACAATGGATGCCGCTTCTTCCTTCAATATATCATTGGCTTCGGGTGGAGGCTTCGCTATAATAATTCATTAGAAAAAATAAAAAAGAGCGGTATTTCAAATACCGCTCTTTTTTATTTTTTTCTATGTCATATTAATTTGATACCGTTATCGGATATCGTAATGATGCGTTGCTTGTAAAGCTCTCCAACAGCCTTTTTAAAGACTTTCTTGCTGACAGTAAATCTTTTATAAATAGATTCTACCGGACTCTTGTCTCCCAAATCGCACACACCGTTATTGTCGATCAGATACTGATGAAGCGTCTCTGAGAATTCTTCTGTATGGCGTCTTCCGGTCTGTTGCAGGGAAATGTCAATCTTTCCGTCTTCTCTGACCGTTTTGATGTATGCATCCATCCTATCACCTGTGGTGATGTGACGAAATACTTCGTCAGCGTAAATCAGACCGCCAAATTTATTATCGATAATAACCTTAAAACCTAGGTCTGTCTTTTGCCAGACAAGAATCTCTACTTTGTCCCCATTCTCATACTCGGGAAAGTCTTTCGAAAGATAGTGTTCCACCTTAGCTGATGCGACTATTCTATAGCTGTCTTCGTCAATATGAACATGTACTATATAACTGTTACCGATATCCATTTTCATCTTCTGTTCACGGAATGGAACAAAGAGATCTTTCATCAGACCCCAGTCGAGAAAAGCTCCATATTCATTGATCCAAGCCACTTTAAGCCATGCGAAGTCTCCAACCATAGCAAGTGGCTTTTCTGTTGTTGCAATCAGTCGTTCCTCACTGTCAAGGTATAGGAATACATCCAGCTCGTCACCTATTTTAAGACCTTCAGGAACATAACGGGTAGGGAGGAGTATTTCTCCCTCTTCACCACCATCCAGATACATGCCGAAATCGACACTCTTTGTTACTGTGAGGCAGTTAATCTCTCCTAAATGTATTTCCATCTTTATTATTGTTTTGGTTTTCTGTAAAATCAGAATTATCCGGTGTCTCTATATCTTCGATCATACCGTCTCGCATAGGAATGGTCCTGTCTGTAATCTTTGCGAGGTTTTCGTCGTGGGTTACTATGACAAATGTCTGTCCGAACTTATCACGTAGGTCGAAGAATAGTTGGTGAAGCTCTGTTTTGTTTTTGGAGTCTAGACTTCCGGATGGTTCGTCGGCTAATATTACTGTAGGATTATTGATCAGTGCTCTTGCCACTGCCACGCGCTGTTTTTCACCCCCCGATAATTCATTGGGTTTGTGGAATTCCCTGTCGGCCAGTCCCATGAATGTCAGCAGTTCCATGGCGCGTTTTTTTGCGTCTTTCGTTGATGCTCCTGCTATGTATGCCGGGATCATAACATTTTCCAAAGCCGTAAATTCAGGGAGCAGCTGATGAAACTGGAATACAAATCCGATATGTTTGTTGCGGAAGTGTGCCAGTTCCTTGGTGCTCATCTTTTGTGTGTCGACACCATCGATGATGATTGTTCCCTTGTCCGGCTTGTCCAGGGTTCCGATGATTTGTAACAATGTTGTCTTTCCGGCTCCACTGGGTCCGACAATGCTTACAATCTCACTTTTCCCTATTTCCAAGTCGATTCCCTTTAAAACTTGTAGTGAACCGAAACTTTTTGTAAGTCCTTTGATTTCTATCATGATTTGCTTTACACTTTAGTATTTAATTTTTCTCCGTTCTTCTTTCTTGTAAATCTTATGATGTAGCCATTTATGTAAAGAAATGTATGCATTCTTGTTTTGTTGATTATGTGGTGACATAAATGACATAATCTCAGGAGCATCACCATATTGGTCTGGATATATGACCATGAGGCTGCATGATGAGAAATATTGTATTAGCGTATCCGGTATTTTGTCAAATGACGGTTGATAAGATACAGTTCCCTTGCGTGCAGTCACAACCACAAACAGATGATCAGGGTTCACTTTATCCGATAGCAACTGCAATTCGTTGAATTTATTATATATTTCATAGTCCGCCCTTATGCTGTCATACCGATTTTTGATGTATTCGGCTATTAGTACCAGCGTCTCATTCTTTCCGTGGAACTGAATGCGGCATCCTAGGTTGCTAGCCAATCTGGCTAGACGTTCTACCCATCGGTAGAACCCCGGTTCAAATTCTGCCTTTTGTGGAACCACAACTTGTATTCTTCTTAATGTGTTGACAGGTTGCTTTATTTTTATGATGATGATTTGTCTTGATAACTCCGTAAAAAGATTCGTAGTCGTATTGCCCCAAAAATCCTTAGCTGTCCTTTCTCCGTGACGCATCCCGATAATCATCTCTGACGCATTATATTCTTTGAATGCGTGAACAATGCCGTTGCTGATGTTTGTGGCTATACGACTTTGTGTCTGTATTCTCACGTCAGCAGTACTGGCTGTTTTCTTCATTCTCTCTAATAGTTTCTTCCCTGTCTCTTGATTGCGTCCGCAGTACATATCGTCCAATACTACGTTTAATCCAATTAATCCACGGTTTAAACGTATGTTGCGCATCATGATTGCTAATGTTACCAACTCGTCAGCAGTGTCCGGACGTGTAACGGGTATCATTATTTTCTCATCATCACCTATTTTATCCTCGGGTTTGTTATTCTCATCTAATGCCAGTTTCTTTGCTGCTCTTTCCGTAGTGAATGAGCTGAAGATACACGTTACCAATATCAAGATGATTGTTCCATTTAAGACTTCGTCATTTAAAAGTCTTTGATGATTCGGCAGTATAATATTGTATCCGACAAGAATCGCTGCCAGTGTCGCTCCTGCTTGTGCATTGCTCAGACCATAAATCATTTCACGTTCTATAGACTTCATTTTAAATATTTTTTGTGTCGCAAATGAAGCCAGCCATTTACTGGTAAGGGCTATGGTTATAATGACGCAGGCAACTTCTATCGTGTTGAATCCATTGAATAAGACTTTAATGTTTACCATCATCCCTACACCGATCAGTAAGTAGGGAATGAATAAAGCATTACCGATAAATTCCAAATGATTCATGAGTGGAGAGATTTTTGGAATGTATCGATTCAGTACTAATCCTGTCAGAAAAGCTCCAAGAAGGCCTTCCATTCCGATGATCTCCATAATTCCTGCCCCCATGAATGTCATTGCAAGCACAAAAATAAATTGAGTTACATTATTTTCATATTTCTGAAAAAAACTACGGGCAATCCTTGGGAAGAAATATATGATTAAGAAAAAGGCCACGCTGATCTTAGCAATGATTATTATGCCGAATATGCCGGACGTATTACCCTTAAACATTCCGCTGACAATGGCAAGAACAATCAATGTAAGCGTGTCAGTTATCGCTGTGGCACCTACGGCGATAGTTACACTTCTTTGCTGTGATAGCCCATATCTCATGACTATCGGGTAGGCAATAAGTGTGTGGGAGGCATACATACTTGCTAGCAAGATAGAAGTCATGACGCTATATTTCAGAATAAATATGTTCAGGGCAAATCCTAATGTCATCGGTATTGTAAAAGCTAATATTCCATGGGTGAAAGTCTTCATCCGATTGTTTCGGAAGTCAACCATGTTCATTTCCAGTCCACCAAGAAGCATAATAAAGTACAATCCGACATTCCCAAATAATTTGAATGAATTGTCATTGTCAAGAATATTAAATCCGTGAGGGCCAATGATAATACCAGCCAATATCATCCCGATAATGTGAGGAATACGTAACCGACCCATAATAATTGGCGCAAATAGAATGATACATAAGACAATAAAAAATATCCATGTAGGATCTGTTATCGGCAAATATTGTGAGATATATGACATATATTATTTTCTTGTTGGATTTAAAATACAAAGGAACAAAAAAAAATCCACTTTTGCGAATTAATTGCTCAAAAAAATGTAATTTTGCACCGTGTAATGTATAATTTTAAACAATTAAAGTAATGAAAGTAGCAATTGTAGGTGCAAGTGGTGCTGTAGGACAAGAGTTCCTGAGAGTACTTGACGAGAGAAACTTCCCGATGGATGATTTAGTTCTTTTTGGTTCAACACGCAGTGCCGGACGAAAGTACACATTCAAAGGTAAGGAATATGAAGTTAAACTCCTGCAACATAATGATGATTTCAAGGGTATCGATGTGGTATTTGCCTCTGCCGGTGCTGGAGCATCCCGTGATTATGCCGCTGACATGACTAAATTCGGTGCTGTAATGATAGATAACTCAAGTGCATTCCGTATGGAAAGTGATGTTCCATTGGTAGTGCCTGAGGTAAACCCGAAGGATGCGCTCGACCGTCCCCGTAATATTATTGCCAATCCGAATTGTACGACAATCCAATTGGTTGTCTGTCTGAAAGCGATTGAGGGCCTCACTCATATAAAGCGTATTCATGTAGCTACTTATCAAGCTTCAAGCGGTGCAGGAGCACAGGCTATGAAAGAGCTGGAACGGCAGTATCGTCAGGTGATAAACAATGAACCTGTCACTGTTGATAAATTTCCGTATCAGCTGGCCTACAATGTAATTCCTCAGGTAGATGTCTTTACCGATACTGGTTATACCAAGGAGGAGATGAAGATGTTTCATGAGACTCGTAAAATTATGCATAGTGATGTTCGGACCAGTGCGATGTGTGTTCGTGTTCCTTCTCTCCGCAGTCATTCTGAGAGTGTTTGGATCGAGACAGAGCGTCCTGTAAGTCCGGAAGAAGCTCGTGAGGTTTTCGAAAAAGCTGCTGGAGTAGAGGTGATGGACGATATTGCGAACAAGATTTACCCGATGCCATTGTTCCTTGCAGGAAAAGATCCTGTTTTCGTAGGACGTATCCGTAAGGATTTAGCCAATGAGAATGGTCTTACATGGTGGCAGGTTGGTGATCAGATTAAGAAGGGTGCTGCCCTCAATGCAGTTCAGATCGCAGAATATCTCATCAAAGTAGGGAATATCAAGTAATATCAATCAATCATATTGATTATTTTATAAAAAAGACAGCCCATCATAAAGATGAGCTGTCTTTTATTATTTATGACGTTTAGAAGTGCATCTTAATGCCGGCCATGAGATTTATTCTGAAGAAGCCTCCCATTTCATTACTGTTACTTGGAAGATCCTTATCCATGTCAGGCAATCGACCGCCAACATAACCTAAGTTGGTGCAAACACCGAAATTCTTTGAGATTAAATATTCCACCCCGAGGTCAAAATTATAGCCTATGCCAGATGACGTTCCGCCCAGAAGGTTTGTTGACTCATGATATCTGAAATAGCCTAATCCGAAATGTTCCTCGACAATCCAGTTGTTGAATGCTGATTTGAAAACTACCTGTGGAGCGATATAGGTCATTGTAACATCTAGATTATGGCCGTTAACAGTGCATGAACTACGATAACTGGAATATTTTGCACCTAACCCCCAACCATCTTCTGGAACCCAGTCGTAACCCAGAGTCCAGTCTAAACCAGATTTAATAGAACCACTTGAATTCGTCGGCATATATATTTTGCTCGTAATCCATCCTTCTCCGATCATTCCATATATCGTGTTTGTAGCAATCTTATTCGTCTGTTTGGATTTTCTTTTTCTTTCGGTGTTTGTCTGATTATTAATGACTGTGACCATTGGTTCGGCATTGTGTGCGGTATCCCACCTGACGGTATCGGTCATCCATAGCATTCTTCCTCTTATCCTATGGCATGTGCTACCCCATACGGATGGTAGCTGGTGCTCAGTGAGCTGTAGTATATTTCCACCGTAGTCTGCCGTTTTCTTCTTGGCCAGATCCACCGCTTTATCCAGTCCGCAATTCGTTGCGAATCCTCCGTCTGTCACTTTTATCGTGCCAATAAATTCTGCGCCGGCAGGTACGTTTTCTCCAATATCATAAAGATGAACTTGATTTGCTTTCACTCTTGGAACCAGAGTCTGTTTCAAATCGGTTGTAACACTCAATGCGCAACTTGCCATCATCAGTGGCAATGCCATTCCAATAATACTTCTTAATTTATTCTTAATCATTTTTAGTTTAGAAAAAACTTGATTATTAATACGTTAATCACCTAAGTAGAAGAGGTTAACTCCCCAGAATTTGTTTTGTCGAAGAGGTTATTTGCCGTCAGTTATTTAAAACGATAGACAAAAACTTTCAATTTGTGTGCAAAAGTATAAATAAAAAATGAAAATCTTACCCAAAGATAATTATTTTTTTCTGACAGTTACGTTTCTGACAGCATTTCACCGCAGGATTATTAAAAGAAATCAAATCATCTTGATATTTTATTTTTCTTATCTCAACATCACTATTGTTTGTCTAACGCACATATATTCAGATATATATCTAATAAAATCATAGTGATATTGCCCTTTTGAAACATCACTTTAAATATCACTTTCGCTCTTTTTCGCTTTCTTTAGGCACATTTCGACAGTGTTGTACCACAGGTGAAATGAGATAATATCTCGTTGAAAGAGCTTTGAAAGATTAGTGGATTACCTGCTGTATTGTAAAACCTTATCTGAAGATTAGTAAATCAACTTATTTTACTTAGTAAAATAAGTTATTTTAGTGGGTAAATTAAGTTGTTTTACTAAGTGAAATAAGTTGATTCACTTCTCCGGAAGATAGCTTTCCAAATGCCGCAGAATAGCGGTTAAAGTATTCTGAATAAACCGAAAGTGATATTTAAAGTGATGTTTAAAAATGGCAATATCACTCGTTTTTGTATCGTTAAGTATCTGATAATATGTAATATAACACAAAAGTGGTGATATTGGTGTCAGAAAAAATAATAATTAAATAAGCTCTAATCAATTTGGGTGATGTAATGCTACCTTATATCTGATATTGTAGATTTGTACAACCTCTCTGTCGCACTTTATGCTGTCATCAGAAATACTATCACCAAAATTGACTAAGAACCAAAAAATGTTCTATGCCTCGGATAGAAATGTTGTATAGGCAGAGAAAATATAATCGACAATATTCATTTCATTGAATGGAAAATTTTGTCATTCAAAAAATAATTACTATTTTTGCACGAAATAAAAATTTGTGACAATGAGTAGAGTCGACGATAATATCAAGAACGTGTCACACGTTAAAGATAATCAGGGTCCAACGTTATAGATTGTATTATAAATATGATAAATACCATATTCGGATTTCAAGAATAGGCATGAATCATAAAAGTCTAAATAATGACCGATAAAGATATCAAACAAATATTGCTTCATGGTGAGCGCTTGACACTCGAAGCTAAACGTGCAAAGAACGAAGTTCCGAAGTCTATTTGGGAAACGTACTCTGCGTTTGCAAATACTGTGGGTGGTGTCATCCTCCTTGGTATAAGTGAGGACTTGAATGGGCCGGATCTTTCAAAACGATTCACGGTGGCTGGCGTGGAAAATTCACAGAAGACTATTTCTGATTTTTGGAATACGATTAATAGTAACAAGGTAAGCCAAAATATTTTAGTTGATAGTGATGTCGAGGTCGTAGATATAAATGGCTTACAAGTAATAAACATACACGTACCACAAGCAGATTGGAGAGTGAAACCAATATATCTGAATGATAATGTTTACAGAGGGACATTCAGACGTAATCATGAAGGAGACTACCACTGCACAGAATCACAAGTTCGTGCGATGATTCGTGATGCAAATGAGGATGGAAACGATGGTTTTTCGATTGAATACTACGGGATGGACGATATGGATTCTGATTCCTTACGCCAATATAGAACAGAATTCCGTATTCTAAATGATGGACACGTATGGAATAATGACGACGATAAAAAGTTTTTAAAAAATCTAGGAGGCTATGCTGTTGACCGCCAAACGGGCAAGGAAGGACTGACTCTTGCAGGATTAATGATGTTTGGTAAAGGTTTATCTGTGCGAGAACGTTTTGCAAACTTCCGTATGGATTTTATAGACATGAGCCATCTTGTAGGTGACGAACGTTACCACGACCGACTGACTTATGATGGACAATGGGAGAACAATCTTTATCAATTTTTCCATCGTGTAATGCCAAAGTTGACAATAGATTTACCCAGACCTTTTCATTTAGAAGGAATTAAACGAGTAGATGACACTTTACAACACGAAGCGGTACGTGAAGCATTGATCAACTCCATGATTCATTCTGACCTACTTATCTCCAGTGGCATCCTAAGAATAGAAAAATATGATGACCGTCTTTGTTTCCGTAATCCCGGAACATTAAAGCTTCCGATAGAACAGATATATGAAGGTGGAAATTCTAAAGCCCGAAATCCAAGAATACAGAACATGCTCCGTATGATTGGATATGGTGAAAATATAGGCTCTGGATTCCCAAAAATAATAGCAGCGTGGAAACAAGCGGGTTGGGATGTCCCAAAGCTGAAAAATAAAATTGAACTTGATGAAGTGGAACTTACTTTGCCCATACCACATTCTAAAGACAACCAGTCTGGGGTGTCTAAAGGGGTGTCTAAAGGGGTGTCTGATACTGCTCGAAGTATTCTTAATTTAATTAAAGATAATCCTAAAATAGGTAGAAAAGAATTGGCAGACAAGACCGAAATATCGTTAAAGAATGTTCAGAAGCATATAAACAGACTCAAAGAGGTTGGACTTATTCAGCGCATTGGTTCACCTAAATATGGTTATTGGAATGTAATAGAATCGGTAAAATAATTACGAAGAATGTTATTAAAGATATTAAATAAAGAATAAATTTGTATTTTCTGAATTGATTACTGATATTAGACGGAGTATGTACTATTCTAAATATATCAAAGAGAAGGAATATGAGGAAGTTCTAGTAATTAGATACTGAATGACAAATGAATTTGTACAGAAATTTATAAGGAAATGATATGAAGTTCAAAGATACATTAGAACATAAAATTCAATGGTATGCTTTTACCTGTCTGTGTTTAGTTTATGTGTGGGTAGAGTTCTCAGAACCTGTGCTGAGATGGTTTGATAAAATGCTTCAACCACTGGTGTCGTTATTTATATCTGATTGGCTGAGTGTTCTCATACTTATACTATTGTGCATTTGTGTGGGTTGTGATTTATATAGAAAATCAAAGTATAATTATCAGTATAGCAGATTGCTTATATTCTGCCTTCTATGGATCATTATTATGTTTGGCTACTACAGAACTACAGATCGTTATGTGTATGTAGATTTGTTATGGCTTATCACCTACATTGATATATTGATATTTATTGGTCTTGGTTATATTATTTCTGCAATGGCTAATTTCGTGCGTTATAAGAGGATTGTAGGTCAACAAAACAAGCCGCAAAAGGATGAAAACAAATCATCTATTCTTCTTGATCAGCCGATAGAAAAAGAAGATGAAGATATTAAATCATCTATTCTTCTTGACTGGCCAATAGAAAACGAAGATGAAGATATCTTTGATCTCAAAGATGAAGCAAAAAAAATAGCTCAGGAAATAAAAGGTTTAGATAGAAGTAGGACGTGGAGTTTGGCTATAAATGCACCATGGGGTACCGGTAAGACATCTTTCCTAAATATGATTGATGAAAATTTGAACAAGAAAAATTTCGAGCTTATCACTTTTAATCCACGAAATAGCAAATCGTACCAATCAATACAAGAGGATTTCTTTACGATGGTAGCCAGTGCTTTGGCAAAGTACGACAGTCGTTGCAGCAATGGCATAAAGAACTATATGGCATCTCTTCAGCTCATTGATAACCGAGGTATTATAGAAAAGGTTCTTAATTTATACCGCATTTGGGACAAAGAAGGTATTAAGGACAAAATCAAAAAAGTATTTTATGGGTTGGAAAAAAAAGTTGTTGTTCTAATTGATGACTTTGATCGTTTATCAAAAGAAGAGGTCTTTGAAGTCTTAAAATTGATAGATAGCAATGCTGCTTTTACAAATCTTGTCTTTTTGACCGCTTATGATAAAAATCAAGTCAATTGTTCTCTTGGTAGCGAAAACCAAACTGCTGATGCATTCTTTGTTGACAAATTTTTTAATTTGGAATTCTCAATACCTTCTCGCCCATATTCATATATTAGAAAATATATGATTGATAACATTGTTGCTATTTTAAATGCGAAAGATTCTGAAAAGAAAGAATTTGAAGATGCAATAAATCATAGGTCAGATTTCATGCAAAATTATTTACCGACACTACGAGATGCCAAACGATACATCAATCAAGTTATACTCGATTACAATCAAGTTCGTGGTGATGTCAATGTGGAGGAATTTCTGTTAGTGCATCTAATAAAGTATAAATATGTCGATGAGTATAATAGACTATATAGGCAAGTTTTTTTTGGGTCAGATACTCTTTTTTCGAATTCAAATGTACTGTATTTGAAAAAAGAATTAGATGCTAATCTGTCTATATTACCTGTACTTAAGTGTTTATTTCCCCAAGCTGATGATAGTAGGGAAAACTCATATCGCCATATATTTGATAAACAAAGTTTTGATAATTACTTTGTTAATCAGATATATAGCGCACTACGAATTGGTGATATGGAGAAGATCTTCCATGGTGATATTACTACGGCGTATTCAAAAGTGAGTAATTGGTTAGCAGATGATCTAACAACAAAAGATTTAATTGATTATCTTTCTAGTTTCGGCATGGACAACTTTAATAATGGTGATTACTACTTTCGCTATGTTGATATTGTTATGTATATTGCTGTGCATAAACCACAGTCATATGCATTCTGGCTTTTTATGCGTCTAATATACACATCGAATCTTGAGGGATATGAAAAAAAGTATAATTTGAATATAGATGACTATCAGGTCCGACTTCTGGCAATTCTTTCAAATAAAGAATATGATAAATCGCTATTTATATTGAGGGATTTACATGTTCGTTATATAACAGGGAAGGTTGATGAAGAAGGGAATATAATAAAAGATGCAGAAATTTGGCCTATAATCAAGGAACAATTCAAAGTTATAATATATGATAGTGATATTTCTGAGGAAGAAAAACGAGATTATTTATATAGTTGTATAGATCATTTGGAAATACCTTCAAGACGTGCCATCCTTGACCAAGATTGCTGCCATTTGTATCGTGAACAGATAAAAAAAGAACCAGCATTCTATATTGGTAATTTCGTAAAATTAGAAGCTCAGTCTTCGAGTCCAGAGTGGAATAGCATTACGTGTGAACCATTTTATAATCAAATATTTGAAGATAAAAATAATGTTAAAGCATATATAGATCAGTGTTTAACCAATAGAGTCAAAGGAGCTGATACCGCAAGTAATTTCTGGGAACTATATGCTGCTAATAATTATAAATCTATCGAATTTTATGATCAAGGTGTAGTTCAAGAAAAAATTAAAGATGGTTTAAAAAAAGAACTGTCTATGTTAAGGCAATTACAAGAAATTCAGAACAAAATTTCTATGATTCCGAATGACTCATCAGAGCTTAGTGATGAGCAGAATAATCATCTTAATCAAATGCTTAAAGAATTGGAGAAAATCCAACTTAACATATCTCTTAAGGATCAACTAAAAAAACAAATAAAGGAACTTCTGAGTTGATATCAAGTTCAATGAAACTTTTGCAGATGAACCCCAATGAGCCCCATTATCACACCAAAAATAGCAAAAGCAAAACGCTAATTAGTTGAAAAACTAATTAGCGTTCACTATTGTGCGCCTGATAGGACTCGAACCTACACGTCGCAAAACACTAGATCCTAAGTCTAGCGCGTCTACCAATTTCGCCACAAGCGCATTAACGGGTGCAAAAGTATAAAAAAAATATGAGATAACAAAATAAAAGCAAGAAAAAGGTTATCACAATTTGTGATAACCTTATAAAAGTGTGGATTTAAGTCTTTGTTATTTGACAATCTTTACTGTGCTGGTTACACCGTTGACAGTAGTGCGGACAAAATACAGACCATTGGTCAGACCTTGAATGCTGACAGACTTGGTGCCTGATACTTTGGTAGCCACTTTTCCATCTGCAGTGATAATCTCAGCATTGCATGCCTTATTGAATGTGATGTTGCCAGTTGCAGCACTATATGTGGTAGTAATGCCGTTGTCTGTGCTTTTTACGCTGTTGATTCCGCTTGTCAGATCGTAGTTGACAAAGCTGATACCTGTAATAGGTGATGTGGTATATGCTACGGCGGTAGACTTGTTGTCAGAAGAGGTGATCATGCCGAAATCGTACGTGTCATTGCTGTTCTTGACTACTGCACCGGTCTTCAAATTGAAAGAATAGAGTAGTGGTGCTGTCAGAGAGTGATTGGCTTTCAGCGAAGTGTACCCACCGACGTAGAGGTTGTCACCAGCGAGGGCACTGCATGTCATGATCTCTTCGTTTTTGGTGGCATCGCCCTCGTCGTAAGCTGTCGCTTTTGCCCAGTTTACTGAAAGGTTGCTCATGCTGAGGCTGGCTGCAAAGATGTCGTTTGAGCCTGTTGCTGTAATGCTATTGTCAAATCCGAGCTTGTCCTGAAAGATTCCTGAAAGGATAAGGTTGTCACCAGAAACGGCAATATTATCAATCTCTGTTGATGAATAGGATTCTGTAGTTGGAGACTCCCATGTCTTGATGGCATTGGTCTTTTGTGCACTTAAGTCAATATCAGCCACTCCATATCCGTAGTTGGTACCTTCTGCAGGGGCTGTGAATGTGAATGACTTTTCATCCTCATCGAAGCTCTTAATTTTATCTGTTCCTGTAGCAACAAAACCAATATACAAATGGTTGTTGGCGCTTGTCATCGTGAAATAGTTCACCTGTTCTGAGGTGTACAGTTCAGTGAAAGGACGGCTGGCTAAGGTTATTGGGAATGACGTAACGCCGAGATTGTCGTTAAGCACAGCAACAGCTGCTGCCTTGAGAGACATGAAATAGTAACCTCCACCTTCCATATCCATGGATCCTGATTTGATGGTTACGCTGTTGTCTGCATTGGATATCTGACCGCTGTAGACGATAGAAGCGTACAATTTGTTGTTCTCCAAAGCCAATCCGTTAATGCGGCAGTAAATGTCGCCGCTCCCAGGGTAATATGCGCCCGTTGCGTCCAGACTTGCATCGTGAACAGGGAGGATGGTGTTTGCTTTTAGCAGATTGCCATCTTTATCATAATGAGCAAGGAATGATGCACACTTGTCTGTGGTGTAAGCATCACCTTCCTTATATCCCGTCAACGTAGCACTTTTACCGTCAATGCTATTGAATATGACTTCATCGGCCAGAGTTCCTGCAACGTAAACACCGCCGTTGTTGTCAGAGATCATCGTTGTAACCTTTGCTGCTCCGGCAATAGCTATTTTCCATGTGGAAACTAGAGAACTGTTGCTCTTCATGAGATAGGAACTTGTTGCGACAGGAGTGAGTCCTTCGAACTCCGTGTCAAACATACCTGAAGTGAATAGAGAGTTATCAGAGCCGTAAGCCATGACGTTTGAGCGAGAAGCGTTGGCATCGGTAACGATTCCTGTAAAAGATTTTGTGCCTAGCTGTTTAAAGCTACCCAAAGAGTTGGTTTGTGCACTTGCCATTGTTGTCATTGTCAATAGACATACCAAAGAAAGAGTAATTTTCTTCATACCTTAAATGCTTTTAATTAATAATGTGTATCTAAAAAGTTTTATTATTTTGCTAATTCGGGGTTGGCAGAGATCGCTGCTGACGGAATGCGTAGCGTGTATCTGCTGTCATTCTGCTCGAGCGTATAGGTCACCCCTCCATAAGTTTTAGTCAGTTGGGGCCGAGTCGTGCGGCGCAAATCAAACCAACGGTGACCTTCGAAAGCCAATTCACGGCGACGTTCGGCATAGATTTCATTGCGAAGATTATCACGTGACATGGTATCTACGACATCGGCACGTTGCTGATAATAGGCATCTTTGTATCTGCTCTTCATGATTGCCAATAGATATTTGCGTGCCACATTCATACTGTCTGCATTTACTTCGAGGGCGGCTTCGGCTGCATTCAGGTAAATTTCACCAGTGCGGAATGTGCATGAGTATTTGTTGCTACCACCTTTGATGGCTAGAATATTGGATGCTGTGACTTGTTTGAAGTATTTTGTACGTCGTAGGTCGTTACTGTTGTAGCTGTTCCAGAGGTCTTTACTGACTTTTCCTGCGTCGATATAGTCGGCTGTCATCACCTGTTCAAGTGCCACGATGTTTTCGGCTGAATTGTATGCGTTTGGCAGTTCGTTGTTAAGATCTGAAAGTGTATCCTTTTTTGCTAATACCCGTTCTGAAGCAGCGAGGGATTCTCCCCATTTGCCCATGTAGAGGTAGACTCTTGAACGCAGGGCATCAACGGATAATGTATTGAAACGGTAATTCTTTCCGCTCTCCCATGTCTCGACATTCAGATATTTTTCAGCTTCATTGATATCACTGAGAATCTGGTCGTAGACATCACCGACGGTGCTGCGTGTCAGTATCTCATAAGAGTCTGTTGATAGTTTCAATGGTATTGCCTTGCTTGAATAAGGGTCGGCAAGTGAGGTGTATGGTTCTCCAAACAGGTTGACCAGTAAAAAGTGCATATACGCCCTAAGCATGTAGCTCTCACCCACGAGTTGGTTGACTTCCGCTGTCGTACCTCCCGTGATGTTCGATTTGTTCTCAATGGTGTGGTTGGCTTCATAAATCACCTGATAGTAATTGCGCCAGTTGAATGTGGTCGTGGCATCATCCGGACTGACATCGTTCCAACACCATATATCCTTGAAATTACTGATATCCTCTTTTGAAAGAGTGGCATCCATCACAAATTCGTCACTGCGGAAAGTTGTCAGACCTCGGTCTTCGGGGACGATAGAGTAGGCCTGAGTGAGCATTTCGCGGTAGTTTTGTGCAGTGGTGACGATGACCCTGCCTTTAGGCTGTATGTCGAGAAAATTGTCGCAACTACTCACTGATGTTAAAGTCAATAGGGATGCGAATGCTATATGTATTGTTTCGATTTTCATGTCTTCGCTATTTATTAGAAGTCAATGTTTAAATTGAATGTAAAGGATTTCTGGATAGGTTGCGCAAACTGGTTGCCCATCGTCTCCGGATCCAGATAATTGTCATAGTTAGAACCGAAAACTAACAGGTTGCGTGCTTCGGCGGCGACGCTGATTTTTTCCATTCCGATTCTTTTCGTCAATTTTTCCGACAATGTATATGCCAAACGGAGATTCTGCAGACGGAAATAGTCGCAACGTTTGATCCATGTGTCCATCGCGTCATAAAGTCCGAATTCTGAATATTGGATGTATTCCGCAGGGCGGTCGGTGCTGTTCATCAGTCTTGGAAATGACGTGTTTGTGTTTGTTGAGGTCCATCGTTGCAATATATCCCGGTTGCTATTCATTCCACGGTCATAATTTGTTGGAGAGTATGAGGGGGTGCAGCGTACATACATCTTGAGATTGAAGATGAGGTTTGCCGAGAGTTCCCAGTTCTTATAAGTGAAAGTGTTGATGAATCCACTGGTGTAAAGAGGGTCGGTGGAGCCGATGTAAGTGTAGAGGTCGCGTTGTTCGGCCGCCGTGAGTGTACTTGCACCTGCCGAATTTAGTTTAAGGAGTTCGGTGGCCGTCACTTTTTCTCCTTTTTTATTATAGAAGAGAGGATAACCTTCATCATCGAGTCCTGCCGACTTCAAAGCAAATAATGCTCCGACAGGATAACCTTCACGTCCCGGTGTGGTCTGATTATCGGGGATCTCTTCGTGAAGCACCTTGTTGTTGTTATAGGCAAAGTTGAAGTTTGTCATCCACGTAAAATTCCTGGTATGGATGTTGCGTGTGCTGAGCGCTATCTCCACGCCGTTGTTTCGCATGCTGGCCCAGTTGACAAGCATAGAAGAAAAACCGCTTTCGAGTGTCAGCATCTGTGTTGCAATCAGGTCGCTGCTTTTACGTGTATAAGCATCGACGCTCAGGCCAATGGCATTGTCAAGCACGCTCAAGTCGATGCCGGCAGAGAAGGTCTTTGTCTTTTCCCATTTCAGTTTTGTGTTTGGCGGTGTGCTAATCGAAATCATTTCTTCTGTATTCCCCGGCAGGATGGTTACGTTTTTGTAATCACCCATCACGTAAGATGACGTGTTCTTGTCTATATTTCCTTGAATACCATAAGACATGCGCAGGGATAGTTTATTGAGCCATTTGATCTCTTTCATAAACGACTCTTCGGAGGTACGCCACAGTCCGCTGACAGAATATAATGGCAGGTAACGGTATTTCTTTGCCACTCCAAACATGTCGGATCCGTCGAAGCGCACACTCCCGCCGACGGTATATCGTTGGGCAAGAGTGTAAGAGCCTGTTCCGAAGAAAGAGGCATAGGCATTCTCTGTGTATGATTCACTATAAAGAGGATAGAGAGTGGCCCATGATTCGTTGGGGTAGATGACAGTTTTCGTCTGCAGGGTATTACGGTCATATCCATAGCCGGTAGCAGTAATAGATTTATACCATGTCTTGCGGATTTCGGTTCCAATCATTGCTTCTATCTCATGCAGATCTCCAATAGTGGTGTTGTATTCACCCTGAAGTTTCCATGTGGTCTGACTGTTATTGCTAGATGAGGCTGTTTTCTTGCCTCCGTCGGGCAGAAAGGATGTGTTGTTGAGCGCGGCTAGCGTGGTGCGTTCCTTATCTTTGCGCATAGCGTAAGTGTTGTTGTCGGCTATTTGCGTCTTGTCGGCATCGTCAAGCTGGAAGCCCAACTGTGTTGTAGCCTTGAAATGTTCGTCAAATCTGAATTCTCCATCGAAGATTGCCGACAATGATTTCGTTTCCAGTTCGTAGTCTGTTCCGTTCTGTTCTTCAAAGATATTAAACTTTAAGTCGGAATCTTCGCGACCTTGGATATCAGTGTCGTAGTTGTATGAGCCGTCAGCATTGTATGGTGTCTGATAAGGGTTGGCACGGCGTGAGTAGTAAACAGGATTGGTGAACCCGTCGGCATCAGTAAGATTGGATTTGTTTACACGACGGTTGGCAAAGAGTGAAGCGCCAACCTTCAGTTTGTCGCTGAGACGGTAGGATGTCTTGGCGGTGATGTTAAATCTGTTGGCTTCGACGCCGACTACGTTTCCGCGTTCATCGTCATATCCGGCAGAGGTGTAATAGGTGGTCTTGTCGTTTCCTCCGGAAAGGCTGAGGTTATACTCCTGATCGAAAGCACTACGGAACAGAATGTCATTCCAGTCGGTGTTGGTAGAACGCAGAGCGTTGATCTTGCTTTGTGAGACTGTTGACAAAGAACTCCATCCACCACTTTTGTATGCGTCTGTTTCGTTGGCTCCAGAGATGAGACGTGCTACCGCTCCTTTACTTTCCCTGTAGGTGTAGTCAGAACCCAGAAGCGCCAGTTCCAAGTCTACTTTCTCATTAGAGTTGAGTAGGTTGAGTCTGTCTATATTTGTTTTTGGCGAATAGGTCATTCTGGTAGAGAACTTGACTTTCGTCTTACCCGATTTTCCTTTTTTTGTGGTAATGACAATGACACCGTTGGCGGCGCGTGCTCCGTAGATGGCTGTTGCGGCAGCGTCTTTGAGCACGGTGATATTATCAATATCAGCGGGATTGATACCTGCTATCGATGAAGAATAAATATTGTCGATATCCTTTAAGTCATCCATGGATGGTATATCTGTACCTTCAAGAGGGATACCGTCGAGCACCCATAATGGGTCTTGTGTTCCGTTTAATGAGGATGTACCTCTGATTCTTATTTTCGGTGACGCACCCGGAGCACCTGTCGATGTGACAGAAGCAAGTCCTGCCACCTGCCCGGCAAGTGCCTGGTCAATGCTCATGGCACTTCCTACCATGTTGTCATTCACCTTGACGGTTGTGATGGATGCAGTCGACTTGCGCTTTTCAATCTTCTGATAGCCGTTGACCACCACTTCGCTCATTTCCGTGGATGTGGGGCTGAGGCGGATGATCATATTGTCGGTACTGCCATTGACAGGCATCACAGCTTTGTTGTAGCCAATGTATCTGCATTCAATCATCTTTACCCCATCGGGGACAGTGAGCGTAAAGTTGCCATTGAAGTCAACTGTAGTCACAATATTATGTCTGTCACTGCCGGCTTTTTTCAATTCTATATCTGTGACGTAAATTGTGGCACCAATCAACGGCTCACCATTGTCGGCTGCTATTGTGCGACCTTTGATGATGATATTAGCTGCATGAAGAGACAACGTTCCAAGGGATACAGCTATCCATAAGCTTATGAGTTTTTTTGCAGTCATTATGTTACACTTTATTTAATATTCAATGCGTTTTCTATTCTTAATATGATGTCTTTGTAATGATAGCGTGCTGCTTCATCGGTAATGTTCACATTGCGTTTCAGTAAGTCGCGTATCCTTAGGAGTTCACCTCGTTTCACTGATATCGCATCGCTCGTGCGGGTGATCTGTGAACCGTAGAAATTAAGTTCTCGTTTGTCACCGTATCTGTTTTCTATATCGTTATTACAGAACAAGTGTTCATCAGGATTGAGTAACTGACCATCATAAAAACTCTTGTTTAATTTGAGACCCTCGTTGGATGCCGCTGCCGTGATAAGGGCATCAACAAATAGCTTCTGCGTGTTGCGTGTTGTGACATTGGGCACACGACCACTGATGGTACTGGCAAAAATGCTGTTGTGCAAATCGTTCATCAATTCTACTGCCGTGTATGCCTTGTTCTTGTTCACGCTTTCATTTTCTAGCATACGCATCAGACGTTCATTCTGAAGTAAGTCAAAAAATAAATATGCTTGAGAATTCTTGAACACTTGTGTCGGTGCATATTCAATTATGCCGTTGGGGGTGTTCTTCTGAATAAACATGTAGTTGGACATGTCTGTACTGAAAAGCCATGAAGGCTCGGTAAAAACATTGTCGATCAGAAACTTAACAGCTTCGCGCTGTTTGTTACGGGAAACATACGTGAATGTTTTTTGCCCATCTCCGACAGTTGTGTTTTCTATATAGATGCCACCGACATTGGCCATGACGTGGTACATATAGTTGCTCCATTGGCTAACGACACCCAGATATAGGCGTGATGCTTCTTCGTAGGTCTGGTCTTTCTTACCGTTAGATGTCCATTTGATGAGATTTTTCATCACAATCTTCAGGTTTTTTATGCCAAAATATGAGGAGCGGATCGCGTCATTCCCCAGATCTTCGCTCTGGGCACGTGGATCAACGGCATCGCGCGCGGATTGGGCTTCGCTATATTTATACAGGTTACCGCGGTGCGAATCGAGCAGGCCGTTAAGCTGATCCTTTTCGACATCCGTAGAGTGAGTTCCATACCAGCGGTATCCGTATTCGATAGCCAACATGTCGTAAGCCCCGATGTGGGGTGATAGCACTCTGACGCCGTCACCCGGTTGTGCAATATAGTTGTAGCGCGCATAGTCCATAATGGACGATGACGTACCGTGAATACGATCGGTGAATGCTCGGGAGCGCAGTGAGTCTGTGGGGTATGCCCAAGACCCCATCATATTATGGCGAAGCCCGAGGGAATGTCCCACCTCATGACATATCACGAACCTCATCGCATCGCCCATGATGCTGTCTGGTAGTTGGATCGCTCTAACGTCCTTGTTTACAGCACCGGTCTGAACCGTTATCCATTCCTGCAATAATGAAACAACATTGTGCCACCACATGATGTCTGCTTCCAGAATTTCTCCGGTACGTGGGTCGAGTGTTGACGGACCCATTGCATTCATCTTCGTACTTGCCGTATACATCAGCGTGGAATAGTTGATGTCATCTGCTTTCGCCTCGACGCTGTCGGGCAGAAAATCTGTGACAATAGCATTCTTGAATCCAATTTTCTCGAAGGCGACATTCCAATCTGTGATGCCTTGAATGAGATATTTCCTCCATTTTTTCGGTACGCTGTTGTCAATATAAAATTTGATGGGTTTTATTGGTTCCACCTCTTCTCCCCGGAGATATGCAGCGGTGTCGCTAGGGATGAGCCGCCATCGCGTGATATATCTGCGCGTGTCTACTTTGTCCTGACTGTCACTAAAGTACAGACTGTTAGTTGTGAAATATCCTATTCGTGGACTGTCATAACGGGTGGTCATCGGGACATCCGGTAAAAGAATGATTGATGAGCTGACCTCTACCGTGACAAAGACCGATTCATGACCTTCGGTCACCTTTGTGGTGAGCTCCGATTTTGCCATCACATTGTTGGAAAACGATTTTATCGAGATTATATTTGATAAATCATCTTTGGCAGATGTGTCTAAATTTATTTTATTGAATACGTTGTTGATGCTTGTCTCCTTGCCGTTGTAGAGGTTTGTCACTTTGACAACAACTGAAGATGAGTCTTTGCTGAAAGCCTCAATCTTCAAACTGGCGATAAGGGGTGAAATATAATTGTCTTGTATTGAGCGGGTGATCGCATCAGAGGCTGGTGACTGAGGAAGCGGGCGTTGTTGGCGTAGATAAATCTTTTTGTTAGCCTTGTCCATCTCAAAACGTATCATCTGGGTTTCGTAATTGATGCCGCGATTTACTCCCGATTCGTTCAACTCCGATGGCACCCGTGTCAGACGGTTGAGTACGAGCATATCACGTCCGAGCATATTCACTGGTATATCAAAATAGTATTCTCCGTCCTTTTGATAAACATTAAACATGCCTTTTTGTTTGTATTCGTCATTGCCAGAGAGTTTCTTATACTGGCTTTCTGATTTCACCTCAACTTTTTTCTTTTTGTGCCAAAAAGAAGCGTTCGCATTTTGAGGAATGAATAACCCACCAACAATCGATACCGATGTTAGTATACATAAAACCTTAAAATTCATTATATCTTTTTACCTTAGTTATAATATTCAATAAAATATGTACTTCAATTAAAAATACCGTGCAAAGATAAAGAATAATTCACTTATAATGTATTTTTCATGTAAAATAATGCAAGTATTATATAATATATAGAATATTAAATTAATATTCACAAAATTAACACATTGAATATCAAATGTTTGAACAATGAACAGATTAAACGCCTATTCGGATAACTTCTTGCGGGCAAATTCAATAATTGTGTCTTTACCACGTAAGAAATCTGTTGTAGACAGTGAAACATTGTTGTCCGGTTCTATGCCGAATTCGGTGCTGTTCTTGTCTTTATCAAATATCTGGCATGCCGAAAATCTTACGCTCCATCCGCATGGAAGTTCGCTGCTGTAAGGAAATCCGGCACCACCACCACTTTTGTCACCTATCTGGGTTACGTTGTCACAGCATCTCATATATTTCACATATTCGTTGGCTGAGCTAAAGACCTTTCTGTTGGTTATCACAACCACTTTCTTGTGCCATCTGATGCCATCTGATGGTTCAAGGTACTGTGTCTCCATCGATGAGAAATCGCTGTGTCCGGTTCCTGTCTTATGCTGCATGTATCCTACCAGCAGTTTGTTGTCGGTAAAGCGTGATGCCAGTTTTTCTGCACTGACAATCTTACCGCCACCATTGTTTCGCACATCTATGATAAGACCATTACATGGGGCGAGGTAAAGTAACATCTGATCAAGGTTACTATCACCTAAGTCGTTTTCGAATGTTCCACAATAGACATATCCTATATTGTCGTCGAGGATGGTATATTTTATTCCTGACGCTAAACGGTAGTCTGTTCCCAGATAGTTACGTTGCAGTGTATCACTGAAGTTGGATGGATAGTCTTCATACCAGCTCCAGTAGCGTGACAGATCATAAGAAGAATATAGGTTGACATGTCCGTCGCGAAGTTCTCCAAGCATTTTTCCCAGCACCTCGAATAACTGTGTCTCATTCATGTTGTCGTTTATCTGTGGTTTATATTTCGCATAGACCTCGTCCCAGTCCAGTCCGTATACCTCTTTTTTATAATCGAAGAAACAGTAGTGCTGGTCGATAATCTTCCAGAGAGCTTCGAAATTGCCTTCAGGAGTATCGGAAAACTGTTCCTCTTCTACGCATGATGTAAATGATACTACGGTAAGGGCAACAATAAAGAGTAAAGTGAAAAGCCGTTTCATAGGGCAGGAAGAATTTTGAATCGTTTGACAAATCCAATCATAAATAGATGAGACCATGTGTGCGATTTGAGGTTGTTGACATTGCTTTGCTGGAAATCTCCCATATATCCTATACGGAATGTGCTGTGGCCTATATTGAAATCAATGGATAACATATTCCGTAGGGAAGGGGAGCATATAAAAGTAGTGGGCACCACATTATGGTCGTAATTACCTTCTGAGAAGATCTCATAGTAAGACTGTCCGTAATTGGGACTGAACATAACTCCTGCTATCGGAATGTTGAGTAGATAACGGACAGAGAATGGACGGTTCCACAATCTGAATTTATAAGAGGCAATAAGCGATGGAGATATGTTCAGGTATAATTTCCCCTGTGCAGGATTGTTTGAATTTCGGGTATTATAGATAAAACCTATGTTAAAGTCAAGCAGCCCGCCAGCCTGAAGACGTAAATGACCATCGCATAAAATCCAGTTGTAGTGCCACCCAATATTATAGGTATACATTCCTGCAATCTCAGACCCATTCCCATCCCTGTAATTCATAGATGAAATGTTTCCCATCGACAACTGATATTGCGATATCTTGCCATTTGCGAGTTGTGTGGTACGTGTCGTTTCTCCTACGAACCTAACTTCGATGCCGGTGTAGTTCTCAGGGGAAAGATAAGTGTCAAGAATATTTGTGATCCCCACACCGTAGAGATGACATCGGTCGATGATGCCCTTTGTCTGGAGAGAGTCGTTTTGTGCTTCTATCGAGACGGTAGAGAGCATCCCTGCAAACAGTAATATGATATGTCTGTATACACTATTTTTCATCATAATCGTCGTCAGGGAACAGGCTAAGTTGGCCCGTTATCTCGTCAATTACCCGTGATTCCGATTTTCCTACATCGGGATCTAAGTTTTCTTCAGATTCTAAAGAATCGTTTTCTTCTTTATTCTTTTCCTCATTGTCGTTATCCGGTTCAGGGAATCGGGTTGGATCCAACTCTTCAATTTTCTCAACATCGAATATTGTTATTCTCTTTCCTTTAGCTTTGAATCCTTTTACTGTGATAAACTCCTCTACATCAATTTCCAATGGCTCTCTGAAAGAATCGTTACCTCCAAATGTCACCTTGATTAGCGGGTATGTCTGATCGGTGATAAGTCTCAGTTTGTTAGCTGGATTTTCACCTAAATAGTTCTGCTTTCGGCTTGTGGCCTCGAATAGAAAACGTTTCAAATACGGGAATCCCTGCTGGTCGGCATCGTTGAGGGCAACACTCCATACCTTGCTTTCGTCAAATTTCTCGATGACCTGTATGTTCTCTTCGTAATGGTTGTTTATATCAAAATCAGTGATATAAAAGTCTCCGTTTTTCAGAACGACGAGAATCTTGTCTTCACTGTTGAATTCTCCAAGAAATATACCATGATCATCATAGTTGAGCCGACGGACATCCGGGTCAAACCATACCTTACGTCCACCTAACGTACTGCCGCCGTGACTCTTCAGCCCGATGCGGTGAATGCCGTTTTTCGTAAGAAGGTTTCCTTTGCTGGAGCGACCTTTTATCATGATTTCCGAGAAGTCCTTATCGAAGAAAATCTTTTTGATTTTCGGGTTGGGGTTTAGTGTAACCTTTATAACCTCCGCCTCGCCGTTTGGATTGGCAGTGAAGTATACCACCCTTGACCCGTCAGTACCTTGAGTGAGATCATACTCTTTGTCGCGGGTCATGCTGGTAATGTTAAATCGTTTGCTATAATAACATCCACCCTTCCCGTCGCGGTATACCACATTGTATATCGTACGTTTGTCATTTTTCTTAAACACGGTCACGTGTATAATGTTCTTGCCTACAAATATCTTATCGGCCACCTTCACTATCTTGAACTTACCGTCTTTGTAGAAGATAATTACATCGTCGATGTCGGAACAGTTGCATACAAACTCATCTTTTTTGAGACCTGTTCCTATAAAACCCTCTTCCCTGTTGATATATAATTTCTCGTTGGCTTCCGCTACTTTTGTTGCCTCTATGGTGTCAAAATTTCTTATTTCAGTGAGACGTGGATGATCTTTGCCGTATTTATCTTTCAGGTATTTATACCAGTTGCACGTCACCTCCACCATATTACTGAGGTCACGGTCTATATTCTCAATCTCAGCTTTCATCCTGGCGATGAGTTCGTCGGCTTTATCTTTGTTAAACTTGAGGATTCGTGCCATCTTAATTTCCATCAGACGCAGGATGTCTTCTCTTGTCACTTCACGAACAAACTGTGGATAATAAGGAGTCAGACGCTCATCGATATGCTCACATGCGGCATCCATATCCTTCGCCTGTTCAAATTGACGGTCTTTGTACATCCGTTCTTCGATGAAAATATTCTCTAGTGAAGAGAAATGAAGCGATTCAAGAAGTTCATTTTTCCTTATTTCCAACTCCTTGCGAAGAAGTCGTTCGGTGTTCTCAACAGAGCGGCGTAGCACATCGCTTACCGTGAGAAACTGCGGCTTGTCATTGTCAATGACACAGCAGTTGGGGGATATGCTTAATTCGCAGTCGGTGAAGGCATAAAGAGCGTCGATGGTTTTGTCGGATGATACGCCAGGGGTGAGATGGATCAGAATTTCGGCATTTGCAGCCGTATTATTTACCACGTTACGAACCTTGATCTTTCCTTTCTCTGTAGCTTTTGTGATAGAATCGATAAGTGTGTCGGTGGTCTTGCTGAAAGGGATCTCGGTTATCACAAGCGTCTTATTATCGAGCTTATTGATTTTTGCGCGCACCTTAATTGCCCCACCACGTTGACCGTCATTATATTTGCTCACATCGATGCTACCTCCTGTCAGAAAGTCCGGATAGATGTGGAAATCCTCACCGTGCAGATAACTCACGGCAGCATCACAGATCTCATTAAGATTATGAGGCAATATCTTTGATGAAAGTCCGACAGCAATACCCTCTGCTCCTTGGGCAAGGAGTAATGGGAATTTCACAGGAAGAGTGATAGGTTCTTTATTACGTCCATCATAACTGAGTTGCCATTCTGTGGTCTTCGGGTTGAACACCGTATCGATAGCAAATTTTGACAATCTGGCTTCGATATATCGAGATGCTGCCGCAGAGTCTCCGGTAAGGATATTTCCCCAGTTCCCTTGGCAGTCTACTAGTAGATTTTTCTGTCCCATCTGTACGAGTGCATCACCGATGGAGGCGTCGCCGTGAGGGTGAAACTGCATGGTGTGTCCCACTATATTGGCCACCTTGTTATAACGTCCGTCATCCAGTCGTTTCATGGAGTGCAGTATGCGGCGCTGAACAGGTTTTAAGCCATCTTCAATGTGTGGCACAGCTCGTTCCAAAATTACGTAAGAAGCGTAATCCAGAAACCAGTTCTGGTACATACCGCTAAGATGGTGGACAGCAGAAGTATCAAACCTGTCAACAGGTTTGTAATCAGAATGTTCTTCTTTTTCCGTGGTCTCTTCCTGAGACGCTGTTGTATCATTGTCTTTTATATCGTCGTCCATATTTTTTTGTATGCTTTTAGGCTCTTAGTATCCATGGATTAGTAGGCCGGATGTGGCCTAATTATCCCAAAAAACTTTGCAAGATTTAGTGTTTTAAGCACTTGTAAAACTATAATTACTCTATTTTAACGCAAATATACGAAGAAAATTGGAAAAAAAGTAGTTACTTTGCAAAATATTTAGAATTTATAAAGTAAAAGATGGCACAAGAAGATGTTTTTAAGAAGATAGTTTCGCATTGTAAAGAATACGGATTTGTCTTCCCTAGCAGTGAAATTTACGACGGATTAGGCGCTGTTTATGACTATGGTCAGAACGGTGTTGAATTGAAAAACAACATTAAAGAGTATTGGTGGAAAAGCATGGTTTTACTGCACGAGAATATCGTGGGTCTTGATTCTGCCATTTTTATGCATCCTACGATATGGAAAGCTTCCGGACATGTTGATGCTTTCAATGATCCTCTCATAGATAATCGTGATTCTAAAAAACGCTACCGTGCAGATGTTCTCATTGAAGACCAAATTGCCAAGTACGAAGAAAAAATAAATAAAGAGGTGGCCAAGGCCACAAAACGTTTTGGTGATACTTTTGATGAAGAAAAGTTCCGTGAAACCAACCCTCGTGTGCTAGAACATGTCGAGAAACGTAATGCTCTTCATGAGCGTTATTCAAAGGCTATGAATGCAATGAGTCTTGATGAACTGAAACAGATTATTCTGGATGAAGGCATCGTTTGCCCTATTAGCGGAACAAAGAATTGGACTGATGTCCGTCAGTTTAATCTGATGTTCTCTACTGAAATAGGTTCGACGGCAGAAGGAGCAAGTAAAATTTATCTTCGTCCTGAAACTGCACAGGGTATATTTGTCAATTATCTGAATGTTCAGAAAACCGGCCGTATGAAATTGCCTTTCGGTATTGCTCAGATTGGTAAGGCTTTCCGAAATGAAATAGTTGCCCGCCAGTTTATTTTCCGTATGCGCGAGTTCGAACAGATGGAAATGCAGTTCTTTGTAAAGCCGGGCACAGAAATGGAATGGTTTAAACAGTGGAGAGAAACTCGTATGAAATGGCATCAGGCTCTCGGCTTCGGTGCAGAAAACTACCGTTTCCATGACCATGAGAAGTTGGCCCATTATGCTAATGCAGCTACTGACATCGAGTTTAAGATGCCTTTCGGATTCAAGGAGGTTGAGGGTATTCACAGCCGTACTGATTTTGACCTCTCACAGCATGAGAAATTCTCTGGCAAAAGCATTAAATACTTTGACCCGCAAACTAACGAAAGTTATACTCCGTATGACATTGAGACATCTATCGGCGTTGACCGTATGTTCCTCAGTGTTATGTGCCACTCATATTGCGAAGAGCAACTTGAAAACGGTGAGTCACGTGTTGTGCTGAAACTGCCTGCAGCATTGGCTCCAGTGAAATTGTGCGTAATGCCTCTTGTCAAGAAAGACGGTCTGTCAGAGAAGGCACGCGAGATTGTTAATGACTTGAAATTCCACTTCAACTGCCATTATGATGAGAAGGATACTATAGGCAAGCGTTATCGTCGTCAGGACGCCGTAGGTACTCCATATTGCGTAACTGTGGATTATGATTCTCTGAAAGATAATACAGTGACACTACGCTTCCGTGATACGATGAAACAGGAGCGTGTTAACATTTCTGAGCTTAATGACATAATCGCCGACAAGGTAAGTATTGCCAGTCTGCTGAAAAAAATACAATAATGAGTACGAATAAATTAATACTTTTTGCTTCGTTGCTGTTTATCGGCTTAGGGCTGAGTTCTTGTGGCGAGGATGAGAATACGGTTGAGGAGTATCCTAACTGGCAAGTAAAGAACGAGACCTATTATAAGAATCTTACTGACTCTGTCAAACAACTTATTGCAAAGGGCAATAAGGATTGGAAATTCTTTAAGACTTGGTCTAAGGATGATTCCATCAAGGGTAAACTTGGTGATTCGATCTGTGTGCATGTGCTGACTTCCGGAACGGGTAGTGGATGTCCTTTGTATAATGATTCTGTACGGGTACATTATTTAGTACGTCTTCTACCTTCTACAAGTTATAAGGATGGCAATATAATAGCCAGATCATATTATGGAACATATAATCCGGAAACTAGCGTTCCGAATGCTCTTCTTGTGAGTGGTCAGATTGACGGATTTACAACAGCCCTTATGAAAATGCATATAGGTGATCGATGGATGGTTTATATTCCTTATGAACTGGGATATGGTTCTAGCTCGTCAAGCGTTCCTGCATATTCTACTTTAAAATATGATATTACGCTTGCAGCATATTATCATGTTGGTGTAGATCTTCCTGTTTGGTCGGCTAAGCAAGCAACTTGGACGGATGAATAAAAATGATTAATTTTATAAGATAATAGAGGCGCTCTTGTTGATGAAGGGCGTCTCTTTTTGTTATTATCTTTATCGCCGTAAGTTTTTTGTTAAATATTGTGGCTATGACGAAATTAATTAATACATTTGCATCCTAAAAATAAAGAGTACGTATGTTATGGGACACAATGAGATAAGAAAATTGATTGAGGCTGTAGAGTTTAAGTTTGGAAAAAAAATAAAGGTGACTGATGATTTTGAAAATTTAGCTGCAGATATCAAAGCTAAATGTGAAGAATACTTAAGCCCTTTGGCCCTCAAAAAACTTTGGGGATTTTTCACTAATATGGAAAAGCCTAAACCTCGAACTCTTGATACACTATCCTTATTTCTTGGTTTTCAGGATTGGGACGGTTTTAAGTCTGCATTGCATGGTGAGTCAGATGGTGAAACAAATTTTGAAAGTGGAAAACTTGTTGCTGAAGTAGACCTGGAGAAGGGGGATAAACTGCAATTAAGATGGAAACCGGATAATCTATATGTTGTCAGATATGAGGGTGACAATCTTTTTACGGTAATGTCATCATCTAATAATGAAGTATTACAGGTATCTGATACCTTTAAATGTGCGGATTGTGAGAATGGGAAACCGCTTATAATAAAAAATGTAGTTCATAACGATCAGATTCTGAAATTTTTAGTGTTAGGTGATGCAGATGGAATAAGGTTTATGTTAGTTAATCATTAATTATTTGTAGATAAAGGATCTTTAAAACGTATGCAGAGCAGATTGGGTATAACGTTCTTTCCTTTGTAGAGCTCTATGATATCTTTATATGCTCTATGAGTTGATATAATAAGTTGATCTGGTTTGTTTTTTAGTGTAAGTTTATTTATCTGGCTATATCTTTGCAGAACAATCTTCTCTGTTATTCCAGAACCGTTATCCAATAATTTATTGAGGTGTTTATTGTAACTTTCATTTTCTATCTTGTTAGATGTATAGATCTGTATCGAAATCAAAGACTGTGACATATTGTCAATGAAATCAAATAATCTATAATCACTATCACTGTCAATAATGATAGAAAGACGTGTAATCTTCTCAAATCTGTTTGAACAAACTAATATAAATACAGTGCATTCGGTTTTACTGAGAAGTTCTTCTGTTTTGTCGTTCAATAAGTTGTTGATGGAGTTGCCCTGTATCTTATTTAGTAATGAGTCCCAATAATTGCTTTTGATATTTTTTCTCATGTTATGATTGATAAGACTATATCTGGAACCGATGACTAGATAGTCTATCTTTTCATTTCGCACGACGCTTGCTATCTCATTAGATATATTTTTGGTTACTTTGTAGATCTTTGTCAATTTCACATTTAGCCAGTTCGCTTCTTCCTCAATAGGTAGAAAACGGTCGTGGGCGTAATGCTCGGCTGTTATCATATTGAGGTCCATTCCTTGCGTAAAGTGGGCTGCTATGATCTGTTTCTGATTCATTGAGGTACCAAAAATCAGTTTGCTTGCCCGCAACAAATTTGGTCCGCTACTAGGTAAACCAAAACTAATCATTATCTTCTGGCGTTTGATATTCACAGATTTTTTGCGCTTAGCAAATATTTTTGAAATGATATGTAGTGCAGGCGTGGTCATGAAGGTTGTTACCAGAGCCATGATGATCAGTACAGCATAGATGGATTTTGGAAGTACCCCCATTTCATATCCTATATTTAATGCTACTAATTCCATAAGTCCTCTTGTATTCATGAGCATTCCAATTGTCAAACTGTCGTGCCATGTTTCACCAACCAACTTTGCCGCTATGGTGCATCCTCCGAACTTCCCAGCTATCGCTATCACTATAAGCATGATGCAGACACCAACCATTGACCAACTGTTTATTAGTAATAAATTTGTGTTCAATCCTGTATAAGCAAAGAATAATGGTAAGAAAAAGGCTAAAGTAACATCTTCAACTTTATTCATCATGATGTGTCTGAATCCAAGATTTGAGGGCATTACGACTCCTGCAATGAAACCTCCAAACAAAGCATGTATTCCTATCAATTCTGTTATGGAAGCCGATATAATAAGTGTTAGAAATATAAGTCCAATTAAACTCTTATTAAAAATCTCGTTGTTTGCATGAATCTGGCTTATCTTTTTGAAGAATGGACGGACGCAAAAAAACATAAAAAGGATATAAACAAGAGTTAGCCCCATAGTAATAAATGCACTTTCTGATGTCCCTGATTTCGTTAATGCAATGACGATAGCAAGTAAACACCATGCTGTTACATCGTCATTGGCGGCAGATGCTATAGATAATACGCCCAATTGGGTATTAGCCAAATTTCGTTCTTGGACAATTCTTGCAAGTACGGGAAATGCCGTGATACTCATTGATATGCCTATGAATAAAGCAAAGGCCAAGAATGATGTTTGTTGCGATGCGTATTTTGTATAGATGTAATATGATGAAATTATACCAAGAAAGAATGGTACAAGAATGCCGGCATGACTTATTACAAGTGTTTCATTGAATTTGTTTTTTAGAAGCTTGAAGTCAACTTCAAGCCCAATGACAAACATAAATAAGATTAATCCTATCTGGCTTATTAAATATACATTTTCTAAAGATCCTTTGGAAAATATGAAATTAAAAGTTTCTGGAAAGTAATGCCCTAGAACTGATGGACCCAGAATAATGCCTGCAATGATTTCACCAAGCACACCCGGCTGTCCTATCAGATTAAATAAGGATGAGAAAATTCTGCAAGATAATAATATGATGATTATCTGCATTAGAAGGGTCATAAGAGGTGCAGCCAAATTATTCATGAACATGTGTGAAAACATTTCCATAAAGTTGTTTTTAGCACTTATGTATGTTTGAGTACTCAGTTTATGAAGTTCTATCCCGTTTTTTAGTGAGATATAAATCAAGAAGCTGAATATAGCTATCATTATAATGTAAATGTACGCGTTTTTTGTGGACTTCTTCATCTCATTCCTATTTTGGATACAAAATTAAATTATTTTTCAGATTGTAGGTTCGTACTTCTTTTGTTTTTTAATCTTCTTTTATTTTTTTAATAGTTTTGATCCGGTCGCAGATGATATTATGATTTTTGATTACTTATAACGTCTTCAAGGGGAAATAAAAAAGGCTTCTATCTGGAAGCCTTTTTTATTGAGTTTTGAATGAAGATTATTCTCCAAGCACTGTTCTCTTTTCCGGAATACGTGCCTTCTTACCTGTAAGTTTGCGCAGATAATAGAGTTTAGCACGGCGAACTTTACCGACTTTGTTGACAGTGATACTGTCGATACTCGGTGATTCGATTGGGAAAATACGCTCAACACCGATTGTTCCAGACATCTTGCGAACAGTGAAACGCTTCTTTTCACCATGACCTGAAATCTTAATGACAACGCCACGGTAGAGCTGGACACGCTCTTTTGTTCCCTCGACAATTTTGTAAGCGACAGTGATCGTGTCTCCACTCTTGAACTTAGGAAACTGTTTTCCGGTTGCAAATGCTTCTTCAGCAACTTTAATTAAATCCATTTTTCTTATAATTAAATTTGTTTATCGTTCCAACGCAACATAACAGGGAACTCTGCATCCTGCCAGCGATTGCGAGAAAAGCGGTGCAAAGGTAACATTTTTTGCCAACATATCCAAAACAATTACTTGTTTTTTAATTTTACAACCCCTTTTTACAATACTTTTTGTTACTTTTGTACCAATAAAAATCATGGTTATGGATAAGAAAATATTGCATTTGTTGTTAGTGATAGCTCTGCTGGCTTGTAGTATCACTGCTGAAGCACAAACCTATCAGTTGAAGTCGATATCAAGGAGCCGATTGTTGGTTGACAGTACCCTGGATTCCTTTGTTGATTCGGCTGCAGTGAGGTACCTTATACCTTATAAACAGAGAGTAGACAGTACGATGCAGCCGGTAGTGGGCAATAGTGCACAATACATGAGTGCATACCGTCCTGAGAGCCTTTTATCAAATCTTCTTAGTGATATTATGATACATGAGTCTTCTGTGTTTGGTGAAAGGATTGATTTTGCCGTTTATAATACTGGAGGTATTAGAGCTTCATTACCGAAAGGCGAAGTAACTTATGGTGATATATTAGATATTGCTCCTTTTGAGAACAAACTTTGTTTTCTCACGTTAACAGGTCAGAAAGTAATGCAACTATTTCAAGAGATAACTTCGACAGGTGGAGAGGGGGTAAGCCATGGGGTGCGTATGGTTATTTCTAAAAACGGAAAGTTGCTTAGTGTCTTACTCAATGGGGGGAAAATAATTCCAACTAGAAAGTATCGTATAGCCACTCTTGATTATTTAGCACAAGGAAATGACAATATGGAGGCATTCAAGTCATCTGTAAATGTTGTGATACCAACAAATTCAGGAAATAATGTGCGTGAACTTATTATTAAATATTTCAGAGACTGCATGAAGCGAGGAGTTGCAATAAATTCAAAAATGGAGGGCCGTATTGTGGTTAAATAAGATGAAAAAGATATTTATTTTGTTTGTAATATTGATAAACTCAGCAGCGTCTTCAGTCTTTGCACAACAGACGAAACAGTTAGTTATTTATCATACCAATGATACTCATAGCTGCGTTATGCCTCTTAACAAGAATCTGACAGATACTTTGCTTGCCGGTAGGGCGGGATTCTTACGCAGGGTTTCTCTGATTAACAGAGAACGAGCAGCCAATCCGGATATGCTACTCTTCGATAGTGGTGACTTCTCACAGGGTTCTACTTATTATACTCTTTATAGGGGTGATGTCGAGGTTAACCTGATGAATATGATGCATTATGACGCTGTAACTATAGGAAATCATGAGTTTGACTTTGGGGTGGAAAATATGGCCAGACTATTTAAAATGGCGAAATTTCCTATTGTCTGTGCTAATTATGATTTTACCGGAACTGCCTTAGAAGGTTTGGTTAAATCTTATGTCATACTAGAACGTAACGGACTTAAGATTGGAGTGTTCGGGTTAAGCCCGATTCTTGATGGACTCGTTTTTGCCGGCAACTTCACTGGCGTTAAATATGAGGATCCTGTTATGTCTGCTCAGAAAGTTGCACACTATTTAAAGAATGACGCTAAGTGTGATGTTGTCATTTGTCTTTCTCATCTCGGTTGGGAAGAAAAAGGTGTGGACGATCAGGTGCTTGTAAGTAAAACCCGTGATATTGATCTGGTACTCGGAGGACATTCACATACTTATTTTAAAGAATTACGTTATGTGAAGAATCTTGATGGAAAAGAAATTCCAAATGATCAGAATGGTAAAAATGGTATTTTTATAGGAAAGTTACGACTCGAGTTTGAAGATAATTATTCAAAATAAAATGATAGTACGATCATCTTCGTGTGAGCGCTCTTTACGGAATTGGTGTAAAGCAGTTTCGACGGGTCTGTAATAATGTTTGAGTGACCTGAATCTAGTGTGTTGGTAAGTCCATAGCAAAATTTCAGTTCAGGTATTAGTTTGAAGAACGGTAGATAGAAGTCGCAGCCGATACCTATTTCAAGGCACGGATCGAAACGTTTAAGTTGCACAAAATCCTGACTGCTACTGGTAAGATTTATCATAGAGTTGACACCTGCTATGATATATGGGCGGTAGTTGTTAAACCTTTCTGCAGAATACTTGATGTCAACAGGTATTGATAGGTAGATACATTTCAGGTTCTGCGTTTGTTCCTTAGGATTACCTGATTCCGTAAGATCTGTGAGATTGTGAAATGTAAGATGCTTTACACCAAAGTGCATGGTCGGTACTATTCTTAAGGAAAAATATGTGTTCATACGAAGTTCTGCCAATACTCCTACTGTAAATCCCGGGTTCCAGTTATCTTGATCGCATACCACGGTCTTCGTAGAGTGTGTGCCATCAGCATTCTGTATGATCTGTGGCCCTACATTCTCAAATTCGATATCTTGCATCTGTAGACCAAACATGAAGCCGTAGTGCAGAGTACGCAAGTCAATATATGGACGGTACTGCACTGTCTTTTCTTGCGCAACGAGCGTCGCTGCACAGAGAAAAAATAGTGTTATTATGGTTGTAATTTTTCTCATTTCCTTTATTATAACGTAATGTTATAGGTGTTATTGTATTTATCCTTATTTTGAAAATGTTTAAATAATTAAAAATCATATACCAATATATTGGTATATGAGATAAATGTATTACTTTTGCAATACTATTTTTTGGTAATATTTAAAATTTAAAAACAATGGCTTACGTAATTAGTGACGATTGTATCGCTTGCGGTACATGTATCGATGAATGTCCAGTTGGAGCAATCTCTGAGGGCGAAAAGTATTCAATTAATCCTGAAGTTTGCACAGAATGTGGTTCATGTGCTGACGCTTGCCCTTCTGAGGCTATCAGCTTAGGCAAATAATTGAATTATTAAAAGAATAAGAGGGCGTGTCAACTGATGACGCGCCCTCTATTTGTTATTGCTTTTATCTGATTGGTTGTAAGCTGTCAATTTTCACTAGTTGTATTACCAACCGGCGTAATGCCGATTTTTTAAGAGAAATTAAATTTTTAGATACGAATACCTTAATAAACCAAAGGTATGACAATAGGATCTTCCCAACG
>Ga0302271_10000069_pt1 | contig 79739 bp, 46 predicted proteins | sample III_Bog_N1_1_FD_198767 | JGI IMG/M metagenome (GOLD analysis project Ga0302271, IMG submission 198767) | Peat permafrost microbial communities from Stordalen Mire near Abisko, Sweden - III_Bog_N1_1 | ecosystem: Environmental > Terrestrial > Soil > Wetlands > Peat | place: Sweden: Abisko...
TAATTGCGGATAAGGCGACATAATAGTATCAATGCTAATCGATGCCAAAGCATTTTATGATTATGATCAGCGTGAAAGTGGTAATTTTCTTGACATGGAAGATTATGATTGTGATTTTTGAAAGTAGTCTTGGGTTATTCATAGATTATTTCTTTTTGAACTAATAATAAATCAATATATTCTCTCATTTATTAAGTTAGAGTCAATAAAAAGATGTAAATTGAAGATGATTAAATCCAAAACACGGGATATTTTATTATTTTTGAAAAATTTGAAAAATAGATTGCAATGATAAATGTTATGAGTGGGAATGTCATGTAGTAATAGGAAAAGGGAGGGGAAGAATTTTAAATGAATAACAGGAAAGAAAGAGTGAAAATTTAATTCTGATTGAGAGATTCAGTTATTCAAGATTTTCAACCTTTGACAAACAAATCAGAATTTCAAACCAACTGAAAAGAAACAAATACAGAAATCATTTTCTCTCTCTCTCTCTAGATGATGATAGACAACCCTGAGATGTCATTTCTTTAACAATTCAGGTAGCAAAGAAGAGATAATATTGTATCCTCAACGTCTTCAGTGTAAAGCACAAGTACAACTCGCAGTCGCACTCCAACGGTAGAATCTTCTTCTACGTAAGCTTATCAATAGCGACTCACGTATAAACCTGAAGATACTTCAAAAGGTAAATAACAAGATAGCTATCACATCCATGCAACTTTTTAAAGAGCTGTGGTCTTTGAAGATTGGCAATTATGAAGAAATAAAAGATTGTTGGTTGAAGAAAATGAACTAATAACTGTTTATTTTGTAGTTTTAATGCAAAGCAATGGAAGCAGTTGCGATTAGCAAGCCGATCCTTACATCCTTCAGAAGCGCTCTTTTTTCTGGGATGTAACTAACTAAAATACTTAAATGTACCATGATTACGATGCTATGACTTAATTCCAAATATTCTTAGTTCTTGCTGAAGACATATGAGAAACAGACAAATGCTGTGAAGAGTGATTCTGAGATTACAAGCATCAGAGAGAAACAACCACTTCCAAATCAAAAGTTGAGACATCATTAAATCATTATGAAACTTCTCCCTAACTGTAAACTGTATTTTTCTGAAGGGTTATTAAGACAGATGCGTTAAGGACTAGACCATAACAGTTTGATGATTCCCTCCGTGATAAGCTTGAGATAGTTCTAACAGCATTCTGCGCTCGTAAAAGCATTACCTACAAGCAAGGACTCAATGAAGTTGCTGGGCCTTTCGTGTATTTTTTAAATGCGAACGCGAAATTAAGCACAATATATAATTACTTCGAAACATTTATGGATCGGTTTATCCCAACCCTCTACAACGATAATGTAAATATTAGTTTATTTATCGTTATTCTACTAAATAATGTGTTTAATCGCAGGATTTTCATAGTCTACAATGCTACTTCAATCTGTTCAGCTTGCTAATAAAATATCATGATCCAGAGTTGCATAGTCTCCTTGAAGAAAACTTTATCACACCTGAACTCTACGCCACACCTTGGTTTCTGACTCTTTTTGCAAAGTACAAAAATATATTTTGAATATTTACTATTTTTAATTCATTTTATTTTATAATCTATTTCTAGCAAAATGAGTCTGCAGTTGCTCTATTACTTCTGGGAAATCTACATAGTCGAGAACGATTGCCACTTTGTATTCTTCGTATCTCTTGCGTTCCTTCTGTTCAACAAATAACATCTCTTATCAGGAGATCTTGCAGCGCTTCCTTAGAAACTAACATAACTGCAAATCAGCAGCGTTGAATAGCTCAAGGCTATTTATAAATTGTAAGAAATCAACTTTTCCAAGCAGCCTTTATATTGATTCCATTGCTATTTCTTTTTTTCCCCAGAGCGTTGGAACTTAAGAGTAAGACTCCATTATCCTTCGGTATGAAGATAAGAAGTATGCAACTTTTCTTTAAAGAAAAATGCAGTTCTGATCCATAGGCATTCTTTGAGAGAATGCAAGTTTTATCATCACAAATTGAATAAACGCCATGCTTACCCATTTATCCATTGGAGTTATTACAACAATCAATGGCAATTAATTGTAGTTGTGGCAATATTTTCTGCATTTCAAATAGAGAACTCTTTAAAAAATTGAAAGAGACTTCAGAATCGCTTGTTCCTTAATCTCAGAACGGAGGGAACACATAAAGGAGTTCAGATGCAGCATCTTATTTTGAATTAAGTGAGTGTAAGGAACTTTTTGCATCAAATAAAACCTTAATTTTTTTTTTGTTTTTGTTTTTGTTTTTGTAGAAATAGGATTTGGTTAGTTTTAGAAGGATTGTGAAGATTGTAAAGCAAAGAATCAAGAAAGGAATGAAAACAATATCAGAGGGTTTTTAAAAGATAACCCTGTTCTACAGTAATTGCTCGAATAACAGAAGGAACACTACAAATAATTGAAATAAGAAATAAAGGCTGCAATCAAACATGTTGTCTTTGATTTGAGAAAAACAAAACTCACGGGAAGCATACCTTCCATTCCAGTTAATTGTACGAACAGTAGTGAAGGCTAGTTAAGGCAGGTGGCTAGTTAATATGCACAGAAATGGGAGAACTAAAAAGGGTAAGTATAAATCAGCTTTTTAGTGAGTGAAATATCACTTGGAGCTTAATAATCTGGAACTGCTCTGAGCGAAGAAGAACAAAAGATTTAAATATTCTTGGAAGCATTTAGCTAAAAGAAATATCCTTATATTGGAATCATCGAAGGGGGATTTAAGTTAATTCATGTTATTTTTAAGGCATTGAGGATAAACATTCCGTAACATGATGAAAGACAGTGCCCTCTTTGTACGAAGTAGCCTCCAAAAGTAGAACTTAAGAAGAGTAAATCGAAGAATTTATTTGAAATAATAGCAGATGCGTTTGCTTTCACTGATGAAGAAGAACAGTAGAGTAAAGACAATAATCAAAAGGAGAAGTAGATCTTGTAAATCCGTTCTGTAGAAGTTGCTCCTCCTCTTAATATTGACTCAAAGTTAGCAATCTCAGTACAAAACTAGAAAATATTCCAAATAGCAAATGGAGAGAAAAAGAAAGAAATCCCTGCTAAAATAACTGGAGAAAGAGAAGAAACTCTGTCTAATTGTGTAGAAAACGACAATGAAGAAGTATCTAGACTTGTTCAGTAGAGTACGTTTCAAGTCAAGCACAGCACTCCAAATAAACCCACTGGGTTTGTTCCAGGAAGTAAGTTATTTATTTTATAAAATTGAAGTTTTTCATGAATTGTTCGAAAGGTAACAGAATCATGGGATATGGACATATTTCACCTCATTCTAACTAACAAAGCAATGATGTTACGAGCCCGTAGATGATTCCAGGTGGATTGTATGATGGTGGGAGTAGGCCGTCAACCAATTACTCGCAGGCTTACAGCAAATAATTATCAAGTGTGAGTAGTATTCCTTAATTTTAGATTTCTTCCACTGCTAAAAAGCTCAACCTAAGCAGCACATATATTGAGAATAATTCCCAGAGAAACAGTGTTACCAGCAGCAATTTAGGTTCTTACTCTAATCCTCCTCTTGATCTTGGTTCTGGTCACTATCAAGGCATATCAATATCACAATAACAATCTTTCTAATCGAATTAGAACAGTTATTATGAATAAAAAGCCTAAAGAAACTCTCAACCAGAATAGCTTTAAAACATACAAAACATCTAATTAAAGCAGTAAATCAACCCATATTAAGGTTCATATGGAATTTCTTTGATTTCAGGAGGAACAAGTCCATAAAAGACTGTCATAAATGACCCAAGAAATTTATTAAATAGGCAAATAAACCCTTAGCCTGTTTCTCAAAATAAAAACATGAACTATGTGTCTCAATAATAGTTACCACCAACTTAGAATTAGTTTACACCAGTCTAAGCAACTAGCAACTCAAGCTAGCAGCTGCCTCAATAGGTAAATATATTACCCTAACAAAACCAACTCCAAGAACAAACTGATAAGTTAACCCTGAGAAAATCAGCGAAGAGTCTTCATCAATTCTCATATGTGTACGCAGATTCATCGAACAACTCAAAGATCAACATTGACTTAGCTTCAGTCGCTTTAAAGCAAAACTTAAATCAAGTCTCTAGTCCTACTCCATTTAGATAAATTCAGAAACTAATGAATCCTCAGAGTCTAACTTTTGAGCCAGGTTTAGTTTCATTTGGTTAAGGGCCATCATAATCTCCCTAGCAAGTTAAGAATATTCCAACTTAGTTAGTCACTCCTCGATTGGATAAAACAGCTTAAGTGTCATATCCCTCAGTAGATCTAATGTCCAAGGGTGATAATCTCATTTAAAATATTAGCAAATAATCCAAAGTAAGCTCAAGATAATTTTAAGCTTTAACTGATAGATACTTAAATGCTAATCCTATCCCTTAAGCTTAACCGAATTCAAGGAATAATAGCCAGCAATTCATAGGAAGCAATATAAAACTGTAGAATACCTTTAAACAACAAGTAGGAGGAATAGATGGTAATTCAATCCCTTTTTTATCATAAAATCCTCCTGATTCCAAAACAGATTCCGGTTTCAAAATCCAAAATAACAACAACAATATTCCCATCAATTAAATTCTCTAAGAACAAAGGAACTCAGTAAATCAATCTAATCCTCCTCAATCACTGCAATTACAAGATTAGCGCCATCCATCTCCTCATTTTGCATCTATTCCGCCATCTCAAAGTGTTCCATAAATATCCCCTTGGTTATTACCACAAAATCAATTTCAAGCTAAAGATAAATAACCATAACAACATCTCGAGCAATAGTAGCCATACTAAATTGAATAATCGCAGTAACAAAGATACTAACAACCATAGCAGTAAAATCCAAACCCAATTCTTTCAATAACTTCCAATACCAGAAGCTTAACACCTTGCGCGTCTATCAGTAGAACTAATATTTAATCGCACTAAAGATTTAACAGCACTGTTTAAGGATAAAATTAAACCTACGTAGCCGAAGCACCTCCCTATTAGTCATATTAAGAACCCAACTCTTTTCAAACCTAAACAGTCATGAGGTCAAATTAGCAACTGCAAGGATAGGTTCTCCCAGATAAAATTTACAATTAACCATAGCACCAAGGACTCACAAACGTCTTACAAGTCAATAAGAATGTTGGTAACATTGCAGGTAGTAACAATAATAATCCTAATCCTTACTTCATTCCTTATGTGTAATCGTCAGTGCAAGGAGTATCAGAGAATAAGTTTCAAGTTCGAGAAGATTTCGATAAAGAAACTGAAGCTAAATAGGCAAAAAGATACAAGCGCAGCGGGTTAATTCAGTCATGTATTGTACCTTTTGATGATCATCAAGCATTTTTTAGAATGTTGGAAAGAAGCAACTTTAGTTTTTATCTGTGCGAAAGCGTAAAAGAAGGTGAACAACCAAAAGGAAAACTGACTAAACAAACGAGATAAATCTTGATTGTTTCAACTGAATATGTACTTAGTCTCAAGTATTCACAAGCCTTGGAGAATGTAATTTCAGCAATACATGCGAGATAGCAGTCCATAATGAGGAGGCTGATGTAAATAAGTACAAATGAGAAGAAAATCTCATAAAAAATGCAGGTCAACTAATCATAATTCGAAGGAGGATATTTTGTAGGAAGAAACGAATGCGTGAAGATAAAGAGCTTCTTTTTAATGCGATAATTACTGAAGATAACTTCCAAGAAGTTCGATAAGACAACGCATTCATTCTATTTTAAGCTCCCCGCAATATTTTTACCTGCTCCAATAATAGATAATAACTTCTTTGAGTTTAAGAACCTAATTCTTTCATTCTCGTTTAGTCAACTCTACGATCTTGTTACGAATGGGACATAGACAAAATATGCAGTACTCTCCTCAAAAAATCCATCTGTAAGCATTCATAAATTCATTGAAAATCTTTTGTAAATTTTTACTTTTTGATTTTAGGATTTCATAGAAAGTAAAACATCTTTGAAGATCGATAATGAAGAAAGTGCAGCTGAGTGCATCAAAATGTCCCAAAGTTTCTTCTCAATCAACAAACAGAATTGCATTGCTGCAATATACTGAATAAGTCTATGTATGAATGTTGTTCATGTAAAAAAGATCCCAAAGAAATATAAATGTTATGTGAATATAAATTGTTCACAAATAGCCAACAACAATCAATTATGTTGTGCTTAATAATCTAAAAAAAATTGTTTATTAGTGTTTCCTTTCATCAATTTGGGTAATTCCCTTTGAGAATCTCCTTAGTTAGATCAACCTCATATTAGAATTACATTCCAGGTTCTTTTTTAAGCTGCTCGATTGGATTCTGTGATCTGCTAGTATGCTTCGAATCTTAGTTGAAAATGACTTTATTATTCGTTCTAGCCTTTGAAGCTCCAATTTGTGATTCTGCCTAGTCTATTTAGTGTTACTATGGATTTACTATTAACGCAGGGTTCATCACCATGACCTAATCCTGCATATCATAGATTTTATCAATAATCTGCGAGATATGCTCGTGTTCTTTCCTGAAGCAAGGGTGTAAAAACTCAGAACTTGAATTCTCAATATGATGAAGTCCAAGGGAGTCTCTTAAATCCACAAGAGTTACAATATCCCTTTGCAGATCTAGAATCTTCTACTCAAGTTCTGCTTTCGATGCTGGATGATCTGTGTTTTACTTGAACCATAGATCGATTCCTTCATTAATTTTCTCAGCTTTTTCTGAGATTGGATCGATATTTTTAATATTTTATATTAAAATATCAAGTCCTTCCAATCGTTTTTTTTCATTTTCAACATCGCCTGCATATTTTGATACTTCCCAATCGAAAGGAGTCTAAAGAATATAAGGAAGTTCTTTGTTCTTTTAAAATTCCTGGATTAAATTACGTCGTTCTTCCATGTACTCACCAAGTCTTTTCAAACTTAAATGCATGTTGCTCTTGTTTTTGTTTGCTTTGTCAAGGAAATCCATGTTTTCTTTTTGATGCACGTTAAATGGCGTTTTGATTTATACTTTCATGTCTGCAATGAGTTAATCGATTTGTTTAGAATTCTTTTCGATTTCTGGAACATACTGAATCAATAATTTCGTTTCTTCACTGCTTCTTCGAAGAACTTCCTTATAATCTTACAGATTGCTGATAGTCAACTCTGAATCTTAAATCTCTATCTCCAAGAAATCCTTGTAGCTTCGAATAGCACTTTCAGATTGTTTTCCGACAATCATTAATCGTTTATCAACAGAAATTAAGAGATTAATGTATTCACCGAATTTCTCAATAGTTGGTTTCTTTTCACGCACTCCAATTTCCTTTAGAAAATTGAATCTTTCGATTGGCTTCAAAAAGATATGCTTCTCAGACAGTTTTGAGAGACTGGCAATCGTATCGTCATTGATGCATTCTTTTATTGCCTTTTCTGTGAAAACCTGCAAGAGCTCAACCTTGAATTGTCTCATTTCCTACAACTAACTGACAGCCCAATTTTCAAGCACAAAATCTTGCAATACTGGTTCTAAATGCTAGCTTGGTTCGCATAACTCGTGTTGTTTTTTAACTCTAGCGAGAGCTTCTTTTGTGGATGCTTCTTAACCTTCTAAGATATCAGTGCCTTTCTAAATCTTGTCTTAGCTGGAAAGGGACTTGTTAATTTATTCACCAGTGAACAAATACTGATCATTCAGCATATCCATGTATTTCCTTGATATTGTTAATCGAACATCCTCTTCTTCTTCAGCGATCGTTTTAACAGTAGTAATAGCAATTTCCAGTTTGTCTAGCATCTTCTTTCTCAATGTTTAGCAATGACCTTGAAAAATTACAGCAAACAAAGGAGGTTACCAAATGTCAATTATTAATAAATTTCAATTCTGTTTCTTCAAAATATTCTTAAAATTAATATGAATTCACTAAAATAATGTTGTCTGTTATTACTTTCCAAGATATTGGCTTAAGAGATTTTGAAAATGGATTCTAATTCCTATTCAATGGGTGACTCGCTTTTCTTAAGATTCTCAATCAATTTCGGCCATGTGTTGTTATCTTGATTGTACACTTCCTTTTATGGGATGGCTCCTTCGTTTTTAGGTTTATTTTATGCCCTTGTTACTTTCTCTCTTCCACTGTACACACCTCTAGAAAGACTAATTAGCTCATCATCTTCAAGGTGCAGTGTCTGATTGTGCTCGTCAGGCTCATATATCGCTTGTTCTTTTGAGTTATTTACAATCACCGATGCTTGCAAGACTGGTGAAATCGGAGAAAACATTGCGTTCCCTCTAGGTGATGTAAAAATCGATGGGCCTTGCTTGCTTGGTGTAAAAGGCTGGTTTTACTATTACCCAGACTATCTTCCATTCTAGTCAAAAGCATTTGGAATCCTTAAAAAGTCCGTTTGAGAATTTTATGACCTTGGGTTGGCATTTGGACGATTCGTCTATTCCAGACCATAATTGTTATTCATCATCCGATCATTCACCTGTGAAGGGTATTGCCCAAGGAGGGTCTAATCATATCTTGAAGTCATATTGATATTTATGTTAATTTCCTTCGATTTATCTCTTTTATCTTAACGTAATATTTTTATTGTATTATCCACTTCTGTTTTAATCTCTTTTTTATCTAGCAATATTTCAACGATAATTATTAATTTTATTTATCTCCAATGCACTGCTTCGAATCAAATAAACCTACCAGCAAGATCTGCGAAGAATGTTAAGGATCAATAATCAGTTCAACCTAAGAGATTAACAAAATCTTTCACTTTGTTAATATTGACATTAATTGTATGTTGAATATTGCCTTAAAAATTCATGCAATTCTAAAATCTTTTTTGAAATTATTTAAAACCCAACACATTCATTAATTTGTTGATAATAATTACCTTATAAAATTTATTTTTTTATAATATTAAATTAAATTTTCTTTAAAACAACTTTGCTATTTTAGTTATTCATTAGAACACAAGCAATCTTAGCTAAAAATATTAAGGAACTTCTTAATCATCAAGAAGCACCTTCAGGTTCGTTGTTGATTGATCTTTTGTCAATGCTTCTTGGATTGATGAGAGGTTCTTGCAATTACTCTTCGTCAACAACTTCAATGTTATCTTCCTGTCTAGGCTCTGAACTCTCATTCGATACAGCATTCTAAGTATTTGAATTGTTACTTTCGTGAAGACCCTACATATGTTCTTCTTCTGATAACTTTTTTTATCCAAGGAAGACAGCAGCATCAAAACCTTCTGAGTTCATCTTGAGCTTTGTCTTTTCGATTCTGATTTCTTCCTTGCGGTTTTCATAATCGAAAATGAAGAATTTCTTGATGACATCTTCATCAAATTTTTTGAAAAACTTTTTCTCAGAACTTTTTTCTTTTTCAGGCTTAGGTGCAGCTGCAATACTATCTCTGATAGACGGATGGTCTTTGTCGTAACGAGGAGCCGTTTTGATTTAACCAAGCATCATTTTAATGTAGTTAGGCATTAAACCGCCTAAGATGACAGTCGTGATGATAACTATGAAAAGAGTTGTGCTCTAGATAATTTAGATATTCGGATTAGTCTCCGTATCTCCTGGGACATTTTGAATCAAAGCAAATGCAATTGCTCCTCTGATAATCCCCGCAAACCAAATAATCGATGTCTCATATCTATTTAATTTCCAGTTTTGTTTACCTTTTATTCTAGAAAGAAAAATCAGAAAAGGAATATGAAAAATGTGTTTGTAATGTGTTTACAGCATAAAGAGCCATGAAAGGCAGAAGACACTAACAAAACGAGCAAAGAATGCGACACAGAGTTCAATAAGTAAAAATGTCCATGACCACGCAAAACCATTTGGATATGAAGGGCCTCCCTTTGTTTGCCAGAAAATAATTCCGAGATAAACATACAATCCTGCTTCAGCAATAGTTGAAAGACTTGAGAAAGTCACACTAAAAACAGGTAAATAAGTTCAAATTTAAATCAAGAAAGTGAAATAGATTACCCTGTTGTAACTTTTCCAGTTGAGGAGATATTGTAGAAGAGATAGTGAGACATAACAATACCACAAACAAGGATGGAAATAACTCCAGATAATTCAAGAATTTCAGCTGTCGCAAAAGAGCAAAAACCAAATAGAAGAACCACTACTGTTTCAACGACAGGATTGTGAGATAGGAAACGGAATTTCTTGGTAATGAGAGTTGCAAACAATCCTACGAAAAGAAAAAGTTTTAAAACTTTAATAATCTAAAAATGAATAATTCGTTGCATACCCCAGGCTATTCCGATTGCAAGACTTGCAGAAGCATTCTTCAAAAACTCAGCAATCATCAGCATGAAAGAACTGAAAGTGAAAGAAATTTCTTCAGGAATATCTTCCGTTCCAACCAAATCTAAGATAGAATTGTATAAGATAATCGAAACGGAATCATTAACCATGCCTTCTCCGAATATCACACTAAACAATTTTGGATATGAATCTGATTTTATCATTGCTAATGCTGCGACACTATCAGTTGCACAGATTGTTGCTGAGAACAGCAGGATATCTCTAGTATCGAGATTGATTTCTGTCTCAAAATCACTATATCTTCTTATCCAACCTTTTAGAATAACATTGTTATCAACAAGAGAAAAAATTTTTTCAAAAGTTATTGCATACCTAAATCATTGACTGCTGTTGTGAGTAACCACACTACGATAAAGTTAACGATAGTCCCAAGAAGACCATAAAGACTGATGTAAAAGAAATTTGAGAAGAATCTGCGCTTTTTCAGATTGTATCCTCCTGCGAAGATGATTGGAGGAAGGATAAAGTAGAAAAACAGATCACCTTCGAAAATCATCTTTTAAACAAATATATTAAACATGAGTTATGTGTATTATTAGATAAGGTAACTTACATGGTCGAGGTAGAAACTCTAATCGATTTCGTAGATCGCGAATCCAATAATCATACCCATAATAATGCCTAAGCCTGTCTCATGGATGATATGAATCTACACCAAAAATAGATTAGAAAACGCAATGAAACACCCTAGATTTTGCTACACGATAATGCTCAAGTAGCCCACCTCCGATGAGATAGAGGAGAATCAGCACAAGGACAATAAGGAAGATGAGTCCAAATTAAAACATGGAAGCAGAACAATGATCTTCTTTGTTTCTTAGAAAAAATTTAATTCAATGAGAAAATAAATCATTATTTTCACTCCCTTTAATTCAGGCATCTAAGCAATTTCCACCCTAGCATTTATAAAGAACTTAGCTCCAAATAGTGTTAAAGAGAGGTGAGACATATCTCCTTAAATTCTTTTACTTAGTTCTTTCATTTAAGAGATTCTTTATTTTTACATCTTTAAGTAAAGCCCTATGAGAACTTATGAAACAAGAAACTAACCATAAAGGTATTACTTCGTATTTTGCTGCATTGCGTCATTACAAAATAATTTAAACGAAACCCGCTTTTGTTTGCTGCTTCTTATTTCTTTTAGAAGTTGATTTCTTTTATAAGAATAAAGCACTCATTTAATAACCACACACTTAAATATCCCACCTCATTTGTAATTTATCTTTGTAACAAAAGAGATCATATGGGTCAGAGAGTGTGAGCTTGTGTGTGTTATTTTATTTTTAAAAAAATATTTCCTCTGTTATTTATTAATTTCTTATGATTAGTTTTTAATTGGTTCATTTATTGGTTGCTTTTCGGGTTGTGTTTAGTCAATTACATTGTTATTCTTCTTGTTATTTATCTATTGCATACAAAAATTGATTGATTTAGATTATTTCATGGATTTACAAATGCAAAATAAAAAAAAAACAAATTGATAAATATTGCTGGCATAAATATCATTCAATAATTCAAAAGAGATGTATAAATAGATTAAGATTGTTGGAAAATATTCGATTGTTTGGATCAGATTGAACTCTTGAAAGAGATATTTTAAGTAACTTTTTAGGAGTAATGCTTTTTTTAATAATTCTTTTTTTTGCAGGCGAGTACATTTCAAAGTAGCATCGAATTTCAAAGGAAATATTCTTCAAGCAAAAGAAGAATCATGCATGTCTAGATTCCTTTAGTATTATTAAGCTTATTGATATTTTAGTTATCTATTTTGCATTTCTAATTATTACAGTTATTGCTGTTTTAAAAAATTAAGTTCAAAAGCGGCAGTGGTTGGGAAAGGAAAAGCTGCATAAGGAGAGCAAATTGCTTATCCAGAGGGGTAAATCGTTGCTCCTGCAGCAGCTGTAGGAGTGATAGAATTGTAGAATGAAAATTGAGATGGCTTAAAAAAGGGTGCAGAGGATAAAGATCGAGGAGTCTCGGAGTTTCCGTATTTATTCATTAATCCAAACTGTTCTTGTTAAGCAAAGGATGTGCTTCTATTTGATGCAAAGGAGTTGTTGAAACCAAATGAGCTAAAAGGATTTTAATTAAAAAAAGAAGTAGATTTAGGATTATAACTATTTAGTTGGAGATTAGAGTTCAGAGAGTAATATCCATTTTAATCGTAAATCGGATTAGGAAATTATTTATTGGCATTTTAGAGAACGTTGCCATAACTTGATTGGTATGAAAACTAAGAAGACTCAGAAGGCTTAGTAAGGGAATACCCAGAGCTTAAATTTGCTAACATGGCTTACTCTTCAAGTTATCCTTCTTATTCATCACGCAAGATAGGATCCTCATCGAAATCTTATTTTTTAGAGTTCTCTTAAATAGATACTTCATCCCCTCCTTGTTTGCCTGTTTCATATGTTTCCCCATCCGTTTTCTTTTCTTATTGTTTGGTCTGAGAACAGTCTTAATTCCCTCGGAGATATTTCTTTGATTCTTCACTAAAATTCTCATCTTTCTCTTCGTTGAATTCCAGTGTAGAATCTGAAAATTTAAATGCGTTCATCCATAAAAGCAACAAACGAAGTAGTAGGCACATATTCTTAAGGCCTTCATCGGTTTCTCCAAGAATTTTAAAATCCTTTGACCATTCTTCTGTAAATATTTGTTTATACTATTAATCTTAGCATTTCGTAATAAACACATTAGCAATATCAGCAAGGTTCTATCCACAATTAGTCTAGCAAAACTCTCCTCGTTCTTCACTAATATCACCATTTTCATCATTTTCAATCTTAATATTATGATCTTCAAATTAGTTTTATTCACCGCCTAGTGATTGGTGAAGCAATGGAAGCTAACTAGGACATATTTCCTCTCCACAGTCATTCAGAATTTTACGCAAAAGTGCTAAGAATACTATCACCTCTAATACAGCCTCCTTGCATATCCTGGAATTCAAATTTGCAATAAAAATAGCAAAGATATTGTTAATACTCGTTATCCTGAGTTCTCTTTGGAAGTCATAGAAATCTAAATTCCACTATTAATTTAGCAGTTATGTTTCTTAAATAAAATGTTAATGAGCTCCATCATCTATCTCGCTGATGTGTTTTGGGAAATCTTTTTGAATATTATTATTATCATTTTCATCAAAGCCATTTTTAGAACAAGGGTTTTTTCCATATTTCTAAGCTTAGTTAGTTGAATGATTTACAGATAACTCGCTATTAGAAAAGCAATCCCCTTCTTCATGATTTTATTTCCCATTGAATTATGTTTCAGATTTTCCAGCTGAAATCGAATAAACTTGGGCATTTAAAAGATTAGAAAACTAAAACTTAAGACGTTTCTGCAAATCCTCTATTGTATTCAAGATTTCTTCAAAATCTTGAGTTTTTTTGAATATATGTCTTGGAAAGTCAACAGAGATCCATTCAAGTCCCTTTAAAAAAACAATGGTGTTATTACATTAAAATGAACTAAATCTAAATATAAATCAATCTCTATTTGAAAGTGCTTAACAAAAGAAAGATTCAACTCTAATAATTAAATAAAATTATTTAAAAAACGATCTTTAGCATCAAACTGTTCCTTGGGAGTTAAAAATCTTCTTTGTGATTAATCCACTGGCTTAAAAATAATTGTCCAATATAAATCTTATTTAAAATCAAATTTGCATATTTTTCTGCTGAGATGTTTTAAATCTACCTGCTGAGATGATGATGAAGAAGAAGAAGATGGATAGAATCTCTAAAAGAATCCATTAATTTCATCGTAGATTTAACTCGAAGGATTCTTTTCAAACAGCTATTTTTCTACTGTTAATGATTTATCTTCACCAAATTCAGAAGTTTCTTTCTGTTTTTTTTTATAAAATAAACAAAGAATAAGTACTCCTTCAATATCAAATTTCATTCAGTGTTAATTTATCTAATTCCATTCGAATTCTCTTAAATCCCGCCTCATTTAAAATAATCTTTTTCCCACAGTTCTACAAACCTACGAAGATTTTTTCCCCTTTTATATGTTCCCATATTGTTGAAAAAAATATTCACCTTGTTTTGATTCTTGCTGCTTATTGTTGATGGCTGAAGTGAGCCTACTGGAGTCACTCCATCATGCTTTTGTTTTACATGAGTATAGAGTGCAGCAGCACTAAGATATCCTTTCCCACAAGCGCATTAATGTTCTCTTTGGGTATTATCACTACGACTTCTTCGCTATTTGTTTTGAGATGAAGGTGATTTATTTAACTTGCTGCGAGTGTTCTTAGAATGTATTGAACTGTTGTTCTCACTACAACTTAGTTACTCATTCTTAGGTTTTTCCATCGTTTTCTCTAACATAGAAAAAAGCCAGACTGAAAAGAATTTATTTTTGTTAACTAAGGTTTCTCAAGAAATACAGTGAGAGGTAGAAGAAGCACTAATTGAAGAAAAGCTAGAAGATAATAAGTGTTTTGCAATGGAGATAAACTGAGATTTTGTTTTTGAAGATCGAAATTCGACAACTATTTTAGATGTTTTCTTCTTTTGAAATTTATTATCCTTTTGAAGATGATTCTTTTGCTGTAATTATCACTCAAATTTCAACCTCGCCAAACGGGCTCAACTTGTTTAGGATCAGAATAGAAAATAGATTTTTTAAAAATGAATAAACAATTTTACCGAAATATTCTCTACATTCTATGTCATTTTAACACCTACCAATGATGATTATTATTCAATTCTAGCTGTTTGAAGTTACCATCAAGCAACTTTTGAGCAAAGAAAAATCTTTGAAATCCCTTTTAACATGTAAATCTCTTTCATTTTATAATTATCATAAGTTTATTCTTCTTTTTAACAAGTTGTTAACTACTACAGGTCTATCCTTTTATTGCTTATACTTGCAACACACTAACACCTATGCATCCAAATAAATAACTTTTTACTAAAAAAGGGCAGAGACTCTTTTTTCAAAATGAGTAACCAATTACCTGAAAATTCTTCTCTAACTTGGATCAAACACGTTTAAACGCTCTTTTTTCTAAAAAATTAAGGCAGAACCGAATAATCATATATTAATGTAACTGTAATTATTAGCCCCTTTCTAACTTATTTTCAGAATTAATTATCATTAAAAAATTGTTAGAAAGTTTCACTTTATGCAGTTACTATCTAATAGAGTCCCTTCAATTTTGTCTTAATTCATAATAACTAAGATCTACTTCAATTCTCAGAAAATAAATTTGTTTGTCTATTCGATCAGAGTGTCGATTTGAAACTCTTTTCTTATAAAATGATCAAAATTATTGTTTTGATATGCCATCAATGTGTGATTAACAAGAACTGCTATTATTTTATATTTTGACTTTGAAGCAAATAGATTATTTTGCAAAATGATAAAAATATTAACGATAAACGTGCTTTAAAAAAGCAAGAACTCATTTTATTCTAATATTAATTCAAGTTGAGATTGATATTAAATACCAAATTTTGATTATTAAATTTGTTGATTCTTTCAATGATTATTTCAAGTCAATCAGAGAGAATGTTAGTGATCATTCAAAATATTATTCAAAATCAAATTAAAATCTAAAGTGATATTGAAGAATATTGAATAATGCTTGGAAAACCGCATTATTATGAGAAAGATGTAGATCTAGCTCTCGGATTAGGTGAGCTGTATCGGATTCAAAATCACCAAGTTGGATTAGATCAAGTCGTGAGAGAATTCTAGCTTTCAACTTCAGAAGAAGCAGAAGATATGCTGTATTTCTGCAAACTAAATCAAAAGATCACTCATCCTAACCTTATGAAAATATATGCATTCAACTTTGAAGATTTGTAAATGGAAGGAGATGATCCTTAGTCCTTAAAAGAAGATCAAATCAACAATCTGCTTTCTAAGGCAAAACAACTTGAGCGGATATAATTAGCTTAAATGAAACTTCTTGAAAAATTAGCAAAAAACCCTTCTTGCATAGATGAAAAAGATGATTTAGATTGCTTTGAAGAGTTTAAGTTAAGATAATCTCAAAAAAAACATACTTTCAGTAAAGATAATGGCATTGATGTTATCGACTAAAGCCTTGCTTTAAGAAAAGCACGTCGAGTGCAATACATTGTAAGGGTAGCTATGGAGGATGTTCCATGTACTCTCGCTACTGAGATACAAAGACGAAAAGATGAAGGGATTGAATTTAGATTGAGCGATGTTGTTAATTTCCTGAAAGATTCAATAAATTTGTTTGCTTCCCTGCAATTTCACAATCAAGAGATGAGAGATATCTACCCATAGAATATATTCATTAGTTACATTCGCACAGGTTCATCCCCTCATTTTCTCTATGGAGTTAGCCAAGAGCACCTTAAATTCTACCGTAAAAGAGGAATAGAAGGTTCTTAAAGATTTTCTAAGTTATTTTCTAGAGCACTAGGGTATCTTGCACCTGAACTTAAAGAAAACTACTTCAAACTGTGTTTTTGTAACTGCAAAGAAGAATTTTCAACTTCAAAAGCTGCAGTATTTTCATTAGGTTTGATTGCACTTTAAATGGCTAGTTTAGAAGATACCTGGGGTTTGAACTTTTCGAATGATGAAGTCATCAAGAAAAAGATCAAGAAACTAATAAAATATGTTAGAATAAAACATAGCAACTATCTTGCAACTTTTCTTGAAGCTATGCTTGAATTCGATCCAAACAAAAGAATGAATTTCTTAGAATTAGATTCATCTTTGATTTATTAAGAATTAATTGCAGAAGACCCAGAATTCATGACCTGGACTGTAACTTTCGATGACGACAAAGCTATTATCAAACTTAAAGAGAACTTAGGAAATATTTAAATTGGCTGCAGAGAAATTGAACAATATGAAAGTAAATCCGATGAAACAACTAATATTATGCTTAAACTGTTTCAGCATCCTTGTAAGAATCTCTAGACAATTCGTTTTATTTCAAGTCCTGTATCAATTCCAATGCTTTAGTCTGTCATTAGATCATAACCTTTTCTTTTAAGTTTAGAGCTTAACTCAGCTGAATCATTTTCATCTGATCATCTGCTATTTATTCTTAGAAACTACTCTCATCTGAAGACTCTTAAACTAATTAAATGTGGAATAAACCCTACATTTATATCTTTATTTCAAACTTACCCTTTACCTGCGTCATTAAAAACACTAGATTTATCATGCAACCCTGAAATCGGCGATCGTGGTTTCAAGATTCTTCTTTTTAAAATTAAATTTCCTGCATTAAAAGTACTTAGACTTGGTGGTATCTCCTCAGGGTGCTCTCTAACTTTGGAATCACTGAGAGCCATCTATCATTTAGCTGGAGATCAACGTAAAATTCCAGCGGATCATTTTTTTGCTTCATTAAAAGTTTTTGATATTTCCTGGAACCCCATTGACGAAAAAGGGTTAAACTATGTTTGTATGCATTATATGCTTTTCAAACATCTAAAAGAACTGGATATGACACGATGCAATTTTCTTCCTGAAAATCTCAGTGAAACTTTGTCGTATTCCTCAAAATAAAAAATTGCTAAAAACATCAAATTAGCATGATATTTCAAGATCTTTGATGAAGAATAGATAAAAATCTGCAAATGTTGCACTTCGATATTTTTGTTTGTTCACAAACGCAAATTGTTATTAAGAAAAATAGAAGAATAATTTCAAACAAACAAACTCTTAATATGAATTATTAGTTGAATTAATGAAGTGAATTTCAAGGGTTTTTGGATGTAAGGGTAAGGATCCTATGTGCAAGGCAGACAATTTGTGGTATTGTGTTTTTTAAATAGTAAATATCTTGAACTTTTTGAAGAATCCCACAATCTTCCACAGAGCGAAAAAAATCTTAAGGAAGCAAATCTGAAGAATCACTTGGGTTGCTGAGGTTGAGAATGTTTTCAAGTCCCTCCAAGATTAGGGTGATCATAGCTGGCTGCATGTCAGTTGAAAGATTTTCGGAAAGTATTGGAAGCAGTCCTGCTGCAAGGAGGACAGAAATTTATTCCTTTGTAGCCTGATCCGTTGGGTTAATTAATGCAACAAGTATTTCTGCTCTTATTTCTTCATTTGTTTCTGTTTTTAAATGGGAAATCAGAAATTATGGCATATTCTTTTCAAGAAAAATGTTAATTTATCTAGGATTCGCTGCTGAGAGGTTGCTAATAGTCCATATGGCTTCTTTGCGTATTTAAATATTCGGATGAGAAACAAGTCTCTTGAGGAAAGTGTAAATGTCTTTTTGGAGCAGTTAATCAGTTTAGTGATCGTTTCCACTTGATATCTAGCCTAGAATTCTTACAACGGTTTAGAGAAATGCCTCACTTATGTTTAATCCTGGTTCAAGATATCTAATCATAACTCTGTCTACTTAAGAACGAGTCATGTCACTTGCAACTCTAGCATCTCCGTTGCTTAGAAAAGCTATTGTTCTAGCACAATAAAGTAACTCTTCAGATGGTATTACTGAAGATAAATCTTGTTAAGTTGCAAGATTGAACCTTGACGCAGGAGGCTATATCTAACCTTTTGGATGATAGCGATCTAGAATCCAAACAAAGTAAGGCACACATATTCTGCATAAAGAGTAAAGTTCTTTGTTGATAAATATCACTTTGGAGAGGATAAATATCAATTGGATAATAGTTCTTATTAGATTCAGTGTCTAGAAAGTATCTCCTGATATCGTGAAGTAATAGCATAAATCTTCGATTATTGTTGGCTGCATATTGAAAATGCCTAATAAATTATCTGGAGTTATATTGCCGATAAGAACATTATTAAGCGCCCAGGCAGCGTGCTCAGCGAGTTCAGGGTTTTTTTATGGAATAGCATTAAGCAATGCTTGAATCAGATTGTGATCGTAAAGCACTTGCATTTGCTCTTTGCTGCTTACAGTGAGATTAGATAAAACAGCTGAGGAATAGATTTTCTGTTTCATTAAACTGCTCCCCTCCAAAGTTCTGATCACAATACCAGGTAAGCCAGTTTAAAAGACTTGATCTATTGGGCTTGGATTGACTCCTATTAAACTAGCAAGCTTGAGCAGTAAACTTGTTGTTGATTTATCATCTCCTTACTTCATGCTCTCGTTAAGGTCGTTTTCAATATCTTAGAACACTTTTACATCAGTTGTATTCACCTTCTATGTAATAAGTTAATCGGATAATTACTGCTGTTGGATTTATATCTATTATGATTCTAATTACTGTCCATTGTCGATTCCATCAGTATCTTATTTAGCTTCATTCCGCTCAAACAACTTTAATCGTTTTTGCTAAATCAACTTGTCTGTTCTCTTCTTGCGAATCTCTACACGAAACTAATCTTTTTTATGCTGCAAAACCATCTGCGCCTCATCTTAAGTGAAATCCATTATCTTTTAAAATAATGTTTGCTACTTTTGTGTGTTTTTCCTCTTTTTTTCTTTCTTTTCTCTTTTCTTAATTTGAAAACATCATAACCAATTATTTGCTCTAGCTTTTCTTGATGAATTCCCGATATAATGATCTCCCCGCGAATTTCACTATTTGTTTTATCTGGTCTGCTTTGTTAATTAAAGGAGTTTATTACTTACCCAAAAACTTTCATTTAACATATCGATTATTATTATTAGATGGATCAGTAAATAAATAAAGTGCAGATAATCCTGATGAGATATTATTTTCAATAGTAATGTTGCTGCTAATTTATTTTCGATTAACAATAAGATTATCAAATTCTCATTTAAAATGAACAACCCTATCCTTGAGGGTCAATTTATCAGCATCCTACTGTTAAAGTCCATTTCAAATAATTTAGGAGTTATTATGGGATTATTTAATTCTATTCAGGAAATACCTACCTAGATATATAATAAAGCGCTTGCTGTTAACCGAAGGGTTAATTAAATCTCTGACAAAAAACATTATCAAATTTAACCTATCCAATTAAGGAAATAGCATTAATCGAAGTCGGAAATGTGTAAAAGAATTAATGAAAAGAATCGAAGGTATCCCTTCCTCTTATTTTTCTTCGATAATACTCCTTTTCTTTGAAATAATTCCTTCTTATCATATTACAAAAGTATCAATGTCATTAGATTAAAAATATAAAATAATAAAAAATAAATGGTAACAACAAAAACTTTCACAGTGTCATCTAGAATAATTATATCTCGAAGGTTTCATAAAAGATTTTTATTTTCCAGTGATTCCAAATCAAACAGGAAGATAAACAAATTTGCGAGTGAATCTACGAGTATGTTAAGAATTGTGAGAATAATATACTTTAGCAGCACAAATCTTCTCACTCACTCACACACACACTCTAGCGCATAATTTCATGGATTGATAATTCCCAAAATGGATTCTTTTAAACATGTGTATTTGTAATTAAAATTAAAAAAACACTAAAAAATTGATTAAACAAGTACTAAAAGTCATAAATTGTCCAAAAAGTTCAGAAGAGAGAAAGAGATATTTGTCTTTCAAAATTAATAATAATGATTAACACATCAAAAGATAGCAGGTATGACCACGTTTAAAACAGTTCACTACTAAACCCAATCAGTAATCAAGATATCTACTCTTCTATTGATGGAACATAACCTGGACAGCCATTTTTTCATTCAAAATAAATGTAATCACCAGCAAGTACTTCTTCGAACCCCAATCTTCTTCAAGAATGTCAAGTCAACAATCTGCCAACTGCAATGGACGAATCTACGATTAAGCCGTTGTGCCGTGAGTTCTATCTCGAATTGATGCAAGCTGAGAAGAGAATTTCTAAAGGATTCTTTGAATAATTAGAAGTAACGAAACTCATTGAAATGTATGCGAAATGTATTGAATACTTTGATTCAGTTTAAGATCCCATCAAATGCTACTTTGAAGATAAAATCTCATCAACTCTCTCTTCTTCAAGTATTCTCAGTGTGCTGATTGGTGGAGATCCAAGTCCAAGCAATAGGGAAAAACAAGGAAGAAATTCTCCTTTTGAGAAAGCATCAGGAAACACTCAAATTAGCTCAAATAGCCTTAGAAAATAATCTCCTGAAAAGTGTTAAAAGCAACCAAGTCCTAAAAGTAAATAGTTTATCTAGCATATAATCATCCCAGAAGAAAGCCCCCTTGCTTAAGCCCTACGGCCAAGGACATTATCTCAGCAGAAAAAGCAAGATAGAATGAAAGCACAGCATAATATTGGGTTAATAAAATTGATGTAGATTTCGGAATAGAAGAATCTAAGTCTTGTTGAAGAGCAAGAGAAAAGGGAATAGCTCAGCAATACTTGCAGACAAGAAGCAATTAGTTCTCAAGCAAATGAGATAGAAGATAGATTGAGGAAGAGAAAGGAAAAGAATCTACTTTAATAAAGCGATAAGTTGCTACTTTCGATAGCTAAAAATTGTGATATTTTCGATGATTTGATGAGATTATCAGATGGTACTCCATTGCAATCATCTCGAAGTGAATAACTTGATACTGAAAGTAGCTCAAGGGGAAATCAAGATATGAATTATAGGCGAAGAAAGCTTAGTAAAAGTCTTTCTTTTGAATTAGGTAATGAACAAGGAAATGATTCAAACTCTCAAAGTGATGATCTCTCATAATAATAAATCCATAGCAATAATAGTGTGCAATATGAGTAAGGTATGTATGAATAAAACAATGAAAAAGAAGGAACAATAATATAGATAGTAAATAGAGAGAATAACCAACAATTTGTTAGACCTGAACAGTGAAATAATTGCTGAAAAAAAATATCAAAACAAGAAGCTGAACTAAACCAAAAAATCTCTTAAAATTAAAGAACCAAGGCCTCCAATTTCCATTTACCTCTTTCAAAATATATTCTGATTTGCAAACTAAACACAAACATTATCTTTTAATAATTTTTGCTTTTTTTGTCTTGCAAAAAGAAAATCTAATTGTCATAAAAATTTAAACTCAAACTCGTTTATTTTGACTGAATATTCATGATTTCAGACTGCTAATTTGTGAGAATTATTGTTAGAAATCTTGATTTTGTTTTATCAACTGTTTTAGAAACAAAGAAACAAAATCCATAAATATTATTATCAATATTTTAATTATCCTTTCTTTCTGTGATTATTACTTATTATTCTTTTTAATCGAAAATCCACTTGCCTAACTTATTAGTCAACGCATTCAAATAAAATATGAGCTAAATTGATTCATAATCTTATGACTTTGAGTCAATCGATCAATTAGGTAGCTATCCTTCTAAATTTCATAGACAACAATTCCAGTCTCCTCAACGAACCGAACCACTTAACAATTTTTCGCGGACTCTAGATTATCTGAATTATGCTCATAACTTACAAATCCATCGTTCATCGGATAATAAGTTTATTGATAATCGAGTTCCTGACTTGGTCCTTAAAAAGAAATACAGATAGCCTTACTTAGAAAGTACACCATTGAAAGGATATGCTGAATATTTATCCGCTTCACCAAGGAGTTATGAGACTTCTCTTCCCCCTGCGTAGTAGGAGGCTTTCATTCCCCCTGTTTATTATGATCCTCTTCCTCCAAGTTAATTTTATTCCTAGCCTAGAGAGGTGGTTTATCATAGAGCTGGAGATATTGCACCGATTTATCAAACGTCACCTGCATTTGTCGAAAGATAGTCACCTTATTAGACTTATCATAATCACCCTTAGTACAATGGTTACCCTATTGTCAGCTCTAATCAATATGGAATTGTGCTTGATAATTACAGTAATTTACCAAGAGATGACTGTGGACTTTGTCCTCAATAAAACTATGTTGATTAAAGGTAAAATTTAGGGTATATTGACTGGGAAGCAGACCGTAGAAGAATTAACTAGATGCTTACTGGAAGAGAAGATGCTATAATAAAGAATGGAAGAGAAGAAGATAAACTAAAGGTTGGTGAACTAAAGGGTGGAAGAGAAGTAGGTGAACTAAGGAATGGAAGAGAAGTAGGCGAATTAAGGAATGGAAGAGATGTAGGTGAACTAAGAAATGAAAGGGAAGTAAGTGAACTAAAGAGTGAAAGAGAAGAAAACATAAGAAAAGGCACATAAGCCTATCCAGATTATGAAAACAAAAAATATGTGATAAATAAAGCAAAAGCTGAAAACAAAAACCATTCTTTTAGTGTGATTGAAGAAGAAGAAATGATTCCCAAAGGAGGTAAATAATTTGGTCAGAAGACTGAAGGGATGCAAACGAATGAAGATCTATTTTATGATAGTGAAGAAAATCTTTCCAATCTTTTAGAAAAGAGAAAGAATATTGCTGCAAATCTGTAAGGAGAAAGAGTCAATTGGCAGGAAATATTTATAAAACAACAATAAAATATTGAGAATTTCGATGCTACTGCTGCTGCGTAGTAGAATCAACAGAACGATTATTCAGAAGAAAAAGACAAAATTTATTAGCTCTATTAGACAATGCAAGATTACAATGAATAGATGAAGCAAGACTAAAAATATACTAAATTATCAGAATTACAATAATTTGTTGGTAAATATTTTGAATAGGAAGGAGTTAAAATACATTAAAATTTACTTTTCTTAACTATTTTTATTAGATTCACAGATGAAGAGCATTTAGCAAGAAGTATTCAATTATGGGTTTAGTTCTCTAGAGAATAAAGTTACTTCAAGGAGGTGAAACTGAATAACATAGAGATAAGAGTGAAATCATTATCACTAGAACGAATAGGATCTCCAAAAAGGAAGTGCGTTACTTTACAAAAATCGAGGGGAAAACTACTTTTCTGATATTTTTAACTTGGGATAGATTATCGCCTTTTGTTAAAAAATGTAGCAAGATAAAGACAAAAAGCATTGATTGCTACTTTTCTATTTTTTATGAATTATTATGTTTGAAACCATACCTTTGAACTCCTTAAAAATGATCTAAAATAACGAAATTCAGAAAGATTTGAAATCTTAAAAGAAATAAATCACACAGCATTCATTTAACCTAGTCAAGAAATATCGCCCAAACTATTTTAAACGTCTGTTTAGTTTTGATATTTGTTTTAAGGGTTTTGTGGTACTATCCTAATGGGTTTCTTGGGTTATGAATTCTGTTTATTTTTGAATTGTTTTTAACTATTTCTTGGATATTAAGGGAAGTCAAAAATATGAAAGATATTAATAATTGAACAGTAAAAAAATTTGAGTTTAAGAGAAATAAAAAGACTTTTAATAAGTGTGCAAATGTGTTTTTAATCAAATATAAATACATAGGTTGGTTTATAGATTTTTATTTATTGATTCAAGAAACTATGATTTAATAAAGGTTCTCAGTATCTTCTTTACCTTAAATTTTTTGTTAATTTACAACACACAAGAAAAATAGCTTCTTTTCTTTGGATTTTTGAGAGGAGTAGATAAAATAAAGTATCTATTGATACGTATGACCCAAACTACTAAGAGAATCAGTTGGCTGCAGAATAAATTGACAGTTAATCCGTTTGTAAAATTAAGGCTGTCTGTGGTTAGATGCAAGCATTTTTAAGTAAAATATCAATATTTTAAGGATTTTTGTAACCAACATTTTCTGTTAAAATTTAAGGAAAATAATAAAAATTTCTTAAAAACCTAAAATAGCATATTTGAGAGATGAATTGCAGAAATGAGGTTTTAGTGGGATCTTTGACTACTCATAGGCTTTAGAGGAAAAAACTTTAGAGAGGAAATCTATGTTATCTTGGAACACGCGAAGAAAAGAGATTGACTAGATCAAAGATTCTAATAGAAATTAAAATTATCTCGAAAAAAACTGAAATGGTAAAAAAGTTAAAGAAAAAAGAAGAAGAGAAACAAGGAATATTCTTTAGCTAGAGCGAGAGATGCTTAAATGAAATGCTTTTTGATAAAAGAGAGGTAATTTGAAAGAGAAGAAGAAAAAAATGTCAAATCTAAATCTGATTTGCAAGGCAAGAAAAGAGATAGGATATTTAATGAAATTAATAAAAGTAAGCTCTTGGGGGAGGTGACAAGATCATTTTAATTAAGAATATTTGTGAAATAGTCAACGAAATGGATAGGTGAATATCTGTGGAATTGTTATCTGTTCGATGAAATTGTGAGGCTTCCAGGGAAACTAGATCAATTTCTAATATTGGTAAAACAATTGCAAAAGAAAAAAATAAAATAAGAAGGCAATCCCGCCTTTAAGGATTTTTTTCTGGGGTAAATTCTTCTTGATATTATCATTTCCCGCCTTTATTCTCCCCGCCTTTATTCAACTGCATTCTTTTTCTCTAGACATTCTCAATCTCAGCCTTTTTCACCTTGATTCTCGACTTAAGAGAAGTCCTTATTAGTAATAAAGTTAAAATAGTTAGCTTCTTTTGACTTAAGGAGGAATCTACCTCCAATGACAAACACTTTTGGACTTATTCCTTTTGATAAAGAAATCATTTATCCATAAGCTCCTCTGCCTCCAAAACCTTTCATCTCGGTAAATATGATCAACCCAAACTAGTAGCTATTTAACTATTCTGATCCTGAAGAAACAGAACTAATTGAATAGGTCTTTCAGCAAAAAAGAGCATTGAAAATCAAAGAAAGAAAGCTATTCCAAAAAGTAAACCAAGCTAAAAATAATACATTGATTGCATCTATTCCTTAAAATAATTTACCTGATCAACCGATCTTGACAACTTCTAAAGATCCCTTAAGTACTCATACTTTAACAACCAATATGAACTCCGAAGTGTAAATCAATCATTGTTCATATGTTTCTTTCTCCTTTCTCATTTTGTTTATTGAATATTCAAACAGGAACTCCTACTCTTCTTTGGAATTTCATTATTGTTCTGATCATGACTAATATCTGCTTTGAATAACAAAATCTTTGGGCACAAATGTTCAGGACAGTGTACTTCATCCTCTTAGCTAATTTCTTCTGTGAACATTTCGAAGTGAAATCCCTCTTTTTTCAAATAAAAAAACTAACCTTTTTCTGAATATCAACCAACTTACTTTTTCATCATTTTTAAGGCTCTTACACAGATCCTTTCTATAAATAAATCGAATTTAGGCTTTCAGCTTTCTCGAAAATTATTAATCAACAAATCCTTCAAATATTCTGTACTGTTTTTCCTCTTTTATTTTGTTTTTTGTAAGCTAAAAAACCAAAATAATTTCTTTCCAATTTTTGACAACACGCTATTCTTTGAAAAAATATCATAGCATACTTACTTTTGTCTATTTACTCTAATTAATTTTCATTTAATAAGTTAAATCTTCAATGATAATAGTAGCCCTTACAGCTGATTCGTTGCTTAGCAGGTAGTTATCTAAACAGTAAAGGTATCTTATTTGAAGATGAAGATGAAATAATCAAGAACAAACTCATCAAATTATGAAATTTAATCAATTTCAAGTAGATGCTTTAAGATTGCATAATTTAATGCATGTTTGGCATGAAATATAGATATTACTTCTGATTTATTTTCCCCTTCTGATAATTTTTATCTTTGATTGTCTTGTTCACTCTTTTTCAAAGAATTTTACACTTTGTCCATACATTCTTAATTTATTTGATATTTTAAAGGAAAGCTTTTAAAAAAGAGGTATTATTATTTATTAGGGGTTAACATTAAAGGAGTCAAATGATAACTAAATATTATTTGTGTGGTCTTTTTTCTTTTTTAGTTTTGCTTCCTTCATCTAATAACGCAATCAAGGAAATTTATAAGTTTTATCATATTTGTAGAATGAAATAATAGATTCGATAATAAGCGTGCCTATCAAAGCAACCACAGTTAATACTCTTGAAAGACCATCCATATTCCTAGCCTTTCTCTCTTCTAATCATTTATTTGCCTTTATAATTGGGCATTATTTCTCAAAATGATGATATTTATCATCAAGTTGTTTTTTTATTATTTATTTATTTATTATTTATTATTTTCATGATTTCTTTTTGTATTTCTTTCAATGCATTTGCATAAATTCTTTCATATGATCATTATTTATTCATTTTTTTGAAAGTGGCATCCATAACGGATTACATTGAATAGATCTTATCATGCTTTAAATAAAGAAGCGCAAGGGTGAACTGTTCCTTCGAGCGAAAAAGAAACATTCTCGGGGTTAAAATGATGCGCCTCTTTAAGTGTTATCAAGCACGGAGCAAATAGCACGCTCTCCAAGAAAAGGTATCTTAGCTTTCTATTCTGTTGAAGTTCTAAATTGAGATTTAAAAAACTAGGGGAAATTCGCGAATGAGAACATATTTTTTTGCGCTTAAAAGGCTTTTATTTAGTTCAACTGAATCGTATTGAAAGCAAACCATTTTTCAAGAGAGGGCCTTCTGCTATAAAGATAACTATTCCATGTTAAAAATATATAGGATCTTATCATTTGCTTGAGGGACTTATAATTTAATTATCTGCTTTTGTTCTTTGTTTAATTTCAAATTATTTGAATAAGTTAGTTAGATAATCTCCAACTGACTTTTTCATCAAATCATTTATTTCATCTATTAAATCAATGAGTCTTTTGTTTTTAATTTTCTTTCTTCATTTGAAAGGGAGGGGGAAGGGGGAATCCTATTTGATTAACTGAATTCAATTCTAAATCTCCCACCCTATTTTTCAAAAGAAAGAAATTAGTATATTTTGATTGTAGAAAAACTAATAAAATAATCAAAAAAACAAATCCATATTTTTTGAATAATAAAAGATTCAAATATTCTTGGAGATATTTTTACTTGTATTTATGAATGAAATTTTGACAAATTTCTTTTTTAGTTTTGACCAGAAATGAAGAAATTATTTTTTTTAAATTCATATTTTTTTTAATTTTTATAATATTTGAAGTTAATATTGCTTCATTATTACTTCGCGGGAATTTTACCATTTTTTGAGTAGAATTTCTAAAAATATTATGTTTTATGGAAGCGTTTATTAACGTTGAATAGTCCTCTTGGTAGTTAGAAATATAATTATGTATTTAATTTGATCAGAATATTGCTATAAATGATATTTCAATAAACCATTCATTTCTAATTAAAAATACCCTTTTCATAAGAAATCAGATAAAAAACAATAGAAATTATCGATAACATTTTTAATTAAAAAGAAAGTCTAAAATCTCCTCCTCAAATTAGTTTATTAATTCTAAAGCAAACAAATCAAGATTGCCTTCGTTTCTCCTTTAATGTCGTAATAGCATCCGACTTTGGAGAAGCAAGCTCTTGTTGCATGAGCTACAAGGTTCTTGAAATAAACCAGAAGCAACAAATCGATTATCCAGATTAGTTTTTAAGCATGGAGGAAATCTTTTAAGAATAACAAGCATAATGCTCTTATGATATAAGCACCAAAATCTGGCCATTCATAAACTATGCTTAAGACACAACATTTTCTCTTTAGTTTTTAAGCTAAATTTGGACTGTTCTCGCAGGCATTCCATTTTTAGATTAATGATTCTTTCAAAAATATTCTTTCCTCTAACTGTTTTTCATACATGTTCAATACAAAAAACAAACAACATAACCCAAACACAAATTAAAATGTAAATAAAATTTAAATTTCAAAAATAAATTAAATAAAAAAATTAAAATCAAATAAAATTCAAATAAATCGTAATTAAGTGGGAATTGTTCATAGATACTGTGTAATTAAGTATGAATTGTTCACAAATACTGATTATGCTCAGATATGCAATCGATTGCATGAACTGGAGAATACTTGTGTGGGTATGCGGAGAATATATTACTAGAGTTACTGCTAGGTCTAAATATTGGATGAGAAAAAAGGTTTTTGCTTGGAATTTAAGTGACGCAGGAGTCGATTTAGGTTTTCTAGAATACACTAATTCTTGGATTATGAGCATATTTCCAACTTGGGGATGGAATTGTTTATCTTGATAAATTGAATGAGCGAGAACTTTAAGAAGAACAAGTTGCTATTCTTCGATACTACGAACCTACAAAGAAATTTGAGCTTGTACTTGATATTGGCTGGAATTTCTTATGGAGATAAGCCTTAAAGTTATGGAGGTCGATTTTTTTATCATTTAAATCCTACTTATATTTTTCAATTTCTGCTTCTTATACTTTAGAAGGCTTAAAAACAGCATTATTGTCAAACTATTCCAGAGGATTCGATGATGTTCTCAGCCATGGAGTGCTTTTATTATTCTTGTTTTCACTTCGAATTTGATTTTTTTCATCTTTTGAATTTTTCTTATCAAATACAAAAAATGCTGTTATTTATTCAAATTTGAAAAATGGTACTTTTAATGCAATTGACTAAGGAGGAATTGAGAATGGATCATTCTTTGCTATAATAGCACTGAATATCTTCTGATGACATGCCTTTCCTTAGTTCTAAAACATAAACATTTCCTTATTATTAAAACTTTCTTCTAAAATTTTGTTTACTCTAAGTGTGCTTCTCTAATACTCTTCTTTCTACCTCATTTTCTTGATCTCCTGCAATTCATCTTCTTTCACTTAAAGATACTATGCTCTTAACACACTTAATTTGTTTTAGGTTATCTGCTAGTTTTCTTCAACAAAATCTACAAAACATGATTTGACAGGTGTTTCAAAGCCACTACTCCAGCTAGTTCTACCACTTTGAACAGACTTTCTACTATTATTCATTTGTCAATCTACTCTTTTGTGTTAAATTATTTAAAAAATAGCATATTAATTTTAGAAAATATAGTCAACCAACAAATTTAAAAGTACTTCCCTGATTTCATCTCATTTTTCATAGCAAATGAACTAAAATAACTGATTATTATTGTAACAACTTAATTCTTAATTAAATCAACCAACCAGGTTCAATTAACTTTTTAGGAAGATTCTGTTTAATATTTAAGGCTGGAAGTAATCAAGCAGATTCAAACATTTCTTTCTATTTGTTAGTGTTTTAACTTTTAAACCTTAATTTCTTGAAGTATTTAATAATCTCCTCTTACTTCCCTGGTCATAATTATTCCTTTAAATGAACAAAGTTTTTGTTGTAAATTATCCTTCCCACAACAAAAAGCATAAGCCAACAAAATATAAGGACAACCATAAAATTTTGCTCAATTTTACTCATGAAACTGTGAATCTACTAGTTAGAAACAGCACAAGAAAACAAATATGAATCCTTAATTTCTACAAGTTTAATTGCTTTTTTTGAAATATCCAAAGAAATAACATTTTTTGTATTTCTTTATTATCTCTTTAACTTATCAAGTCAAATTTAAACTCCATTATGTATTTATCGATGCAATTTAATCATTTCTTGCCTCTAAATAGTCATGTTTCTTTACAATCTCAAGAGAGCGTTTATTTAATTATGGCTTCAAAGTAAACAATTTCATTAAATTCTTAGTTAAAAGCCAAAAACAAACTATGTTTACTTTGAATGAATAATTCTCCAATGTAGCATTTGAAGATTTCGATGACTGTGGTCTAAGAAACTTCTATTTATCTGCCAATGTCATTTAATTAAAAAAAGCTTAAAGTCCATCATAAAACTAGCTGAAATCCAATTCTAGATTGTGTTGATCTATTTCCTAAAGAATAGGAAGTAGCTGCAGGACAACATCTTTATCAACGTTATCAATCCCTATGGCATTTCCTGATATCAATCCATCACCATCATCATCTAGTTAATTGAATATCTCTTATATTCTTCTTTTTCTAGCCTTTTCTACTATATTAGAACTCTAATCTATCGCCTTGACTTATCTTTCCTTTTTTTCTCTTGTTTATTTCTCTCCTTCTTCCTATTGAAAAAAACACACAAATCTCAAGAATTGCCCCAATAAACTAACCTTTTACAATCACTTATTGTCGTTTCTTCTCACTGAGACTATACAATTCATTAAACACCTGTTATCCTTATCTTTTCTGTTTTATTTTCTACAAGTTAAACTCATAAAACGATAATGAATATTTGTTTACTTCTTTGTCTCCATCGTTATCATCCTCAATTGATTTATGTGTGTTAGGTTCGAACAGCTTCTTTCCAGTTGAAAAATCAAAATTCTAAGAAATATAAAGTCTATTCTAATTTTTCTACTTCATTTTTTCTTAATATTAATGATTTCTCTCGAGAAAATTCCCTTGAATATTCGAGTTTCGTTTCTCTGATTTCTACATATTTGGCTGGAAAGTGCAGTTAATATCTCTAAAAACCATAAAAAGAGATCGTTAATCTACATGATTCTCAAATGGATGTTGGTTACATTGATTAATTTGGAACTGATGAAGCAATTTGACTCTTTTATTAGTGATTCGCATATAGATTCTCATAAACATCTTTGTGTTATCGAGTTTACTTAAGAAATGTTCCCAGAGAGGAGCTAATATTGTTTATTTATGGATGAAATGTGCATTCTGCTAATTCTTTTTCTTCTTTGTGTTGCTTCAAAAGAGAAGTTTTTACTATTTTCATGGTAGATTATTCCTAATTAGATTCATTCTAGCTCAATGCTTTCTTCTTTTCAATAATCGCCTTCGATTTTAGATTTATTTATGGAACTTTCTTGATATTTAATGAGATTCTCTCTTCTTCTTTGATTTACATTCTTATTTTCTCTTATCTTAAATATCAAATAGCAATTTAGACCAATTTATAAAATTGCTATTAATGCAATTTACTCTCTCTTCTTTCGCTGTTTCTCTGATCTCATATATAGTCTCTCTCCAGGATTTTATCCTTCTTTAACAGGAGTCTTCATCATGCTTTGTTTGCCATCTTGATTTCTATTCTAACCCTGTTTTTCAACAAAAGTTTCATAGATTTCCTCTTCTTCCTCTTCTTATATGAACTCCTTTGTGCTTTACTTATCTTCACTACTCAATCTACCATCTCTTTATCCTGTTTCATAGCTTAAAAGATCACCAAATCAGAACAAATCTTTATAATATTCACTCTCTTTCTCTTGAATCTTACTCAGATATATTCGTTTCTTAAATAGCAGCAATCAATGCTTCATATATTTGATTTTATGCATCTGGCAGAAGAGAGTGCTTTTTAGCAAAATTCTAAGCAGTTTCTTCAATACTTTAATATTTTCGCAGCTCTAGAACTGCATCTTCTGATTATCCAGGTATCTAAATGTACATTTAAAGAAGTACATCATTTCTTTTAGGTGCTTCTTCCTCAAAATAATTAGAGTCTTAATATTTCCGCTGAGGATTCGCAGGTTCTCGCACAGGAGACAAACTGTTCCTTTAGAAATATTCAATGTCAAATTATTCATTTTTCTAACACTTTTTTCTTGAAGTACCTGGATCTGAAATAGTTCTCTTTTTGTTCAGATTCTATGAATGTTTTATTCTATTTCTTTGAGAAAATATTTGAATTGTCAATGCTTCTACTTGGATAGTTATCATCATCCATCAATGTTAATGGCAATGGTCTATCTCAATGACATATCATGCAATCAATCAATCAAGTACACAAATCAAACATATTAAGAAAATAATTACTAGAGATGCAAGCTCTAGAAAGAATGAAAACCTTGCTAATCAGTTACAGGTAAGCCTATTTCTTAGAAGAGATTTCTCTGGTCAAAACAAGGCGAAGGTTTATTCATCTGAATGGTCTTAACAATACTATTTTGGCTTTTTAACTGAAAATTTTGTTCTTTTAATAAGAGAAGACGATTCACAAACCAACATTAATTAATAATATTTTCTAAGAAGAATTCCTGATAAATTAAAGTATTTTGTTATCTCAAATTGCAGAACAAACAACCATATTAAGGCACAAATAGGTTGTCCCTCCTCTTCACGGAGTATTTAAATGTTGAAGGTTTCTTGAATGAAATTTTAATTTCTAATCTGCTGGAATTGCATTCGGAAAGATCTCTGAGGCATTTATACCTTGACCCTCAAGCTGTTTCAAAATATACAAGCGCATCTCCTCAACTGTAGTAAGTTTCTCCCACTCAAACTGATTAATTGGTACCATATGATCAACTCCGAACAGCTTCATGTGCCTACAAATGTTTCCAAAAATTATAAAAATTGATTGATTTCTACAAATATTTTACCTTTATTTGAAGAAATATGTTGGAAAGAGTTAAAACTATTTCGTATTAGTATTGAAGAAATAATGCGATCCTCCGTTAATCTCAAAGGCTATTCGTTAATCGGCTAATAAGATATCAATCTCATATGCATCAGCGATATGCACGTTGAAGGTGAAATTCAATTCCGGATTAAGAAACTTAAGTACTTCCTGTACATTTTTCTCGAAATTTGACACAAATGTCTATTGTGGTTTGATGAATTCTGTTGTTGTATTTGCAAGTTTATTAAAAACGAGGATTTTGTATTTCTGAGAATTCGCTGCTTTAAATTGTAAGACTTCTTTAGCATAATTCACAGATGGTAACAATGTTTTCAAGAATTGATCTTTCGAGGCGTGTTCATTTAAGACACTTGTATTCCCCTTGTGGATATCATTGGCAAGATCAGGATACAACGCGTAAAGAGTTTAAAGAATGTGAATGGAATTCTTAGAGTTAAATATTAGAATATTCTGTTAATAATATGATTATTGTAATTACGTTTTCATTCTTTCTATGTTGTTCGGTGAATCTTAAACTGATTCCGTAACACAAGCCATCCAAAGTAGTCTCAGCGAGTTCAAGAAATGCATGTGTTATTTCATCGACAGAGCGTATTCCACAAATAAATCAAATCTTGGATATTAAGACAAACTTTCTTCATTTGATTTTAATTCTCCGAATTTAGCATAAACCCAAGAAAGCGAAAGGGAAGTCTTTAAGAACATCCCTGAGGCTGCAATTCCTCCTGCGTTAATGAACACAGAATACAGCTTAAGGACAGATTAACTTGTGTAATTGCAATTTTACAGTGAAATCAGAATCTAAGGAACAGTATCCCTAAGAAATTCATATTCTTAGTAGCTGAAAGTGTCTTTTTCAAATGAACCTGCATCCTCAATGACCTTCATTAGTTCACTTAACGGACTTATCGCTTCCCATCGACTTAGAAGCACATTTAAAGCACCTTATACTTTTTAAATATGTGCTTTTTTAAATGGACTTCTTCCAAATTCGATCAGCATAGCACTCACTTAAACGAATGACCAATTTTCAACTTTAGAATTATCTTAGCAGACCTTTAGAACTTCTAAAAAAGACTAAAGATTCGACCTTTAATAACTAAAAACCCTAGTAGTTTCTGCTATCATTCTATTATTCTTCTCATCGCTGTAATGCTTGCCGCTATTTCCCGAAGAAGATACCTTATTTGGATTGTCTTCATCATCACTGTCTTCTCCTTTTTTGTTCCCAGCATTCAATACAATGTTTCTTAACTCTAACAGCTCTTATTGCTTTTCCAAAATCAACACTCCCTTAGATTTCTAATTAGAGTATCGATTATTTGATCTCCCTTCTGAATATCCATTGCTCTTAGGTGTCCATTATCTTTAGTTATTCTAACTCTATTGATAATATTACCCTCTTTTTTCATTTTGAAAATGCTAATTATTCCCTTAGACATATTGTCTCTCTGTGTTATCATTATCTCCATTGCTAGCTTAAGAAGAGAAAGAATATTAAACAGAAAGACCATGAGATAGATAAGATTTATTCAGCTTTATCTGCTTAAGCAAGCGAAGTGCACTTGAGACGATCATTCTAAAAGAAGATATGAAAATTGATATTATCTATTGATTTTTGTTCTAATAGAAGTATCTTCTTTGTGTCGCAATGTAATGTAAAACAGATTATTCTTAATTATTCTTCACAAAAGGATCTTCTTATTTTTGTTTTCTTTTTATTAGTTTTGTCATTTTGTAATTTGGAACGAATAGAGAGAGAGAGAATCAAAGTAATATTTGGTTTATTTTTATTCAAATGTTGAAGAACTGAACAAAAAATATATATTTATGTATACAGCAGAAGGAATGGTTGAAATAAGAGGTGGACATGTGGGTAAATGGAAAAAGCCAAAAAATAATAATAGAAGAACACTCAGTGGTCACCATTTGCCGATAATAGATCTTCCGTAGGTGCATACAGAGAACTACCTTATTTCGAGAAACCAGGGATACTATGTATATTGAGTTCATTTGCGTTAACAGTTCCATTTTGCAGAAATTCTTTGAGACTATTTCTGCGTGAATTCTTCGGTGGTTATGCAGAATAAGCAGATTATACTTCGATTACCGTTGAAAGACCATCATATCCTTTGAGATATCTACCATGCATAAGTTCATCTTCATCTTGCTTTTAATATCGCGCAAGAAGATCTTTTTTGTCAAAGAGTGCTAATTATCTAATCGTAAGTGTATTAGAATCGCTTATTAGTGCTTATCTATTCGGATCGACTTAAATATCTTCACATGGCTACGTTGGAATCTACCATAATTCATCGTTAAATTCTGAAAAATGTTTGGTATATTATGTAGCAACACCATTTGTACGATTATGTCCCATAGTATGAGAATTACTCCTCGAATGTGTGTGCGAACGACTGCCTATTTCACCGTTAATATATGCTAGATTGTCGAGTTGCTAATCAGATCGTTTCCGTCTGTCATCTGAGAATTACTTATTAAATTATTCCTTCGAGACAAATATTGGATGTGTATCTTCTTTAAACATTTCTTAGGTATTTAAGTTAAAAGTGCTATTGAAGATCCTCCGTGTCTTGCTGAATTAAGAGCTAGGTGTTCTAATCAATTCCTTTTAGATATCGTTTGGGTTGTTCATAAACGAAGATAAGTAACTCGAATATGCACTCGATTATGTTCGTTCATAGCTTTCTTTTCTGCCGTTATTGTAGTAGCATTCGAGATATTCAGCTACGCCATCATCGGCATTAATGATTGTTTCTTTCTGGAAGGTAACAGATAGTTATTCGGCAATTAACTTGTGCTACACATCTTCAAGTTCTTTCATTCGATCGCTGATGGAGATTTCAGGATCTTGAGAATTTCGTGCTAATAGAAATTTCGCATCATTCACGAAACAAAATATTGTCCCGAAGGAATATTCATGCTGTTTTTGACGTGACTACTCGATGAACTCGTCACGATAGTCAGTCGCACGGAAGCAGTCCTTAATCAACGCGTTCAGAATCTATGAAAAATATATTTCAAATTAAAAAATCAGTAATTTTTACATATTTTAGTTAAATGTATTTCTCACCAGTGTTTTGGAGGCTAGAGAGTAGAACGGCTAGTCTTGTTCGTCGTAAGAAGCAATAAACGACTAATAGTTAAAGTAAACTATTTTCTTTTGATGTGTGTTCATGGGATGCTCTTAGATCACCTCCTTTTTTATCCCCATCGCTTATGCAGCAGCAGTTGCTGGATTAGACGGCTTAAGTGATACTTACTGAAACGAATTGCTTATGTTACTACTAATGACAACTTAATCGATTTGATTTAAGCTTCTCATAAAATAATTCGAAGAAGCTGTTGTCATAGCTTAGACTTCCTTATTGCTATAATTATTATTATCCTTATGTGAAGGTGTCTCACCACCTGTAGAAGGAATTAAACCAGGCTATGAATGGGATTTACTGAAATATCCGATTATGTCATGCAGTGTCAGTAGCATAAAATTATAGAAAAATTGTTTATATCGTAGCACAGCTTAACTGTAGTAGTCCTAAACAGAAAATGTTATTTTTTGATTCAGAATTGAAATAGAAAAATCTAAATATATTTGTTTACTTCCTCATAGAACTTGATGTCTCCGATGATGAGATTGATCTTACTCATGAAGTAGTTCTTGTATGCTTACGGTTGAGAGTACTTTGGTCCATCCTAAATTCTCGTGGGAAAGTAAATGTCTAAAATATCTTTGATTCCCGCCATTCTTACAGATATGAAGAGGAAGACATTTTCATCGACGTCGTAGACTGCTCTCCTGTGACTGATACCAGATATGTCATTCGCTTATTTTGAGGGCTAGCTTGCAAATAAAAAGAATAGAGATGAAGAAAAGTTTTTGCAAAAATGTAATAAATACTGGCTAATAGTCTTTTTTGTTGAGTCCTATGATGTAAGGCAGTTTGGAAGTCAAATAGTTAAATGATGTTGGATCCATTAGATTCGGAATGTAAATACCTCGCCAGAACCTAATAGAAAGGGGGAAAGGAATAGCATTTCATTAAATAAAGCTTCTAAAATGACAAAAATGAATGTAATGCTAAAAATAATTATGAATACAATGGCTTAATGAGTTCAAGCAAGTTTTCAGCAAAAAGAGGCAGGGAATTAGTTCGTTTAGACAAAAGAATGAGCTGATATTCTAGAGTGATGAAAGTAATCAGCTACAGCAAATTAAAAGGGCTCTATCCGAATATCAAACTGTCAAAGAACGCATTGGAAGGATTCACAATAGAATAAAGTGTATTTGAGATGTCATTCTTCGTGAAATATACAAGTTATTTATCATTTGTATGAAACTTCAAAAGCACTTTCTCGTTTTCCTCTTTGAATAAACAATTCTCATATGTGAATTGAATGTAATAGTCGAATAGTTTAGACTGTTCTATGCCATAAATACGACCTCCTTTAGTGATTTATATGATCTTATCTTATTCACTGTTCTAGCGGATGCGATGCACGTGTAGCAGATATCCGATTAAGTTTTTTTGCGCGTAATACAAACTAACAGATGACATGATCACATGACAGCGAGGCATAAAAAACTAATGCGCTTCTTGATTTTTGTCTACAACTACGACTTTCTCCTACAAAGCATAACAAAGTAACATGTAGGATAGCCTCAAAGGAGGTTATTTGAGGTGTGGATTGTACATAGAAGTATGCGGAGGTGCAATAATACTTTTCTAGAGTCTCAATATCAGTAACAACAAAATAATTGATTTCATGGATATGCGATCCTAACTTTGTGGCAGGGTCTCTGTAGAAATCCTCTAGCATTTTGAATCGCTAATCATGCTACTGAATGACTCGCAATCCATTGGGAAATGTCCACTAGGTAAATCAAATTATGAAATTAGTAAGAATTCCATATATTTTCTATTCTTGCTTTGTGAACTTCAGATCTTGAATTCTCCCATGAAAAACTGCTAAAAGTATGCTTTTTTTCTATTCATTTATCAGCTTACTTTTTCAAAATCTTTAAAGACTGCTGGAAATTCTTTGCGTTGCTGATTTGCTGAATTCGCATATACCATGAGTGTCTCTAAATCTGTGATTGCATCTTCTGTCTACTGAAGGATACTTTCTATATTTCAAAACGAAACCAAAACATAACAAATAAATAACTGATCGCAAACACTAAAAAAGACTCAACTACCATACCAGTCTATAATTCAGAGTTCACTTGAGTAATTAGGTAGTACTCAAAAGCAAATTTATTGTAGTCCTTGTTTTTGATAAAGTAGTGTCCCTTTTCATTCATTATTATTCCTTTTTGATCTTACTAATCCTTAATCGGTTAAGTTTTTTATTGATTTTCCATAAAAAATACTTGTGATGCATATATTCCCCCTGAAACAAAGAATACTCTTTTCCTTGCCCTTAACAAATTGCAATTTCATCTGACTAAAATATTAAACTTATTCACTTTGGTTTTAGGAAATATTTCTTTGACAGTGGTAGTAGTGCTTCTAGACTAATCATTTTTTTTAGCATTGACTACAAGGGCATTAGAATTGCAGAGTTAATGAGAACAAATAATCTGTTATTACTGCTTACAATCATTAAAGAAGTTAAATTAATAGAGAAAATAACTTAATTTTAATAATAGTATGTTCACACTATTGATAATTAAGAATATATTATCATTATAAAACAAATAATTGCTTTTATTTATAATAATTTCTCTTTTAATTTGTTATTGTAAACTAAATCCTCTCTTTTATATTATTAAACATGCTTTGCAGTTCTCCACTATTTTGATTTTCAGAGGTTTTTAATGAACAGTATTTTAATTATTTCTTAAAAAGAAGCGGGTATTTGTGTAATAATTCATTGGATACGATAAAACTCATTCATTAGATTGCGCGAAATAAATACAATTTTGAGTTATGATTCAATCAATGAAAAGGGGAGGAGAATGCCCTTACTATGTCGGTTAAATATAAACAGTTTGGTTTAAAGATAAAATTAAACTAAAAAATGAGAATCGGAGATGCTATTTCTTCATCAGCAAATCGTCGAACTGTACCTGAGAGATACTAAAAGACATACGCATACACAAATTATAAAACCCATCGGAAGAGTGAAAATCATGGAAACATTTAAAGAACTGATTAGATTTGCTATTCTAACAAAGGGCAGATTTTAGCTTAGAGAATATTATCAGATGGAAGTATTTAGTTCTTATTCAAAGAAGACATGACTCCTTAACCTAAATGGGAGACAAAAGCGAAGATGGCAACTGAGTATCAGTAGATTCTCGAGAAGTATGAAAAGTAGTAATCTTTGGTTATGTAGAATATTTCGGATTTAAGAAAAGAACAAGATTTTTCAATGAACGGAAAGAGAAGATATGAAAAGGATGGAGAATAAGATATGAATTAATTGGATTCTTAATAAGGAAGGAAGAAATAGTTCATTGAAGAAAGGGAAAGCTAAGATGATAATGAAGATTAAGATTCAAGAGGATTAAATCATAATGCAGCTGATTCAAAAGAAGAAGACAAAAAGGAAACAAAGAAGATTGATTTGAAAGAATTATTTAGAGATATTTAAGATGATGATAGTAGTAGTGAGGAGTAGAAAAAAGAAGAGTTTTATGAAAGAATTGATAATTGCTAAAAAGAAGATTAAATAGTTTAAGACAATTGTCATCAAATGAATGAGAATAATAGTGAAAATAATAATTAATTTGGTGTTTTAAACCCACGGAAAGGTGAGATAAGATCTTCAGAAGAAATAAACAAGCCAGAAATGGAGAATATTATTAAGATAGCTTCAAAGAAAATATAAGAAACGACAAGAAAAAGAACTGAAGAAAAAAATAATAGACTTGATATTCTCGATGAATTTAGGTTTGTTGACACTGAGAGCTAAGAGGAGATAGACATTGAATCAGATGAAGATTCTGAAGAGGTTCAAAAATAAAAAAAAGAAATGGAGTATCCTGAATAATAAAGAATTAAAGATAAGGATAAAAGTGGAAGAGAAAATAAGCATGATAGTGGTGAATAAAAGATAAAATAATAGATTGTTGAAGAATAAAAGAATAATTAAGAAGAAGGAGGGGATTCTTCATAATATTTGAATAAATTACAGGAGAAGGAGAAATAACAAACAAAACTTACTTCAATACAATCTACATCATTAAAATAACAGCAATAACTAAATAATTTACCCTAAAATGGTGATTTTTCATTTGGTGATAAAGTCAAACGTATCCGTTCTTGTTAACGTAAAGAAGGTAACTTAATCATGGAAGTAGAATGGTTACCTCGATTTGATGGATCTATTCCAAAGAAATCAACAGTTCCTTCAAGTGTTATTCGAGAATACGATGCAATTACTTTGCTAGATTTTTATGAATCTAAATTATCTTTTCCTGCTAAAAACAAAAATAACTAAAAAGAACATTGAAAATCAAACTGTTTTTGTTATTCTAATTGTAATGATTGTCTTTTTGATTGATAACAAACCCTCAGAATAGTTAATAATACTTTATTTGAATTACTATTATTATTCCTTATTATTTCGCTTTTTGGGATAACAAAACATTCCTCAACGGATACAGCAACGTTTGCTTAATATTTATCCACAAAAACAAATCATTAATCTACTAATGTAAACTTCCTTTGAGCATAATCCCTAGCCAGCTCATAGACTTAAGTAGATCTCCTTCATTGAAGGTGACATATCTTTCAGTCATCGAATTCAACTTCGAAGCAAACAAGTTGAATTGAGTGCGAAATCTAAAGAACTCTTCGGCTAGAGAGGTTCTTTGAGTGCAAGAAGAAACCATTGTATTTCTGCATATCAAGAAGAGGACAGGTTAATTGCATCTGCGCGTCCTAGTTTTCAGTAGAATTATGAGAGATCGTTAATTAGTTCAGCGTAAAAGACAGTGGCACTAAAGGAATTGTAGATAGATCGAAATGAACTATTTAGACGCACGCGCGCATAGTCTTTCTTAGAGAAACCTATTTCGATGCATTCTAAGCGAGTGTTGTTGATAATCATCAAGGATGCTCATCGTTTTCTAGGGAGTTTAAAGTAATCTAAATTGTTTTATGAACCACTGGAGATAACAGCAAGAGGAACTAGAACCATAGGTGCAACTAATAGGAAAGTATTGTGTGGGAAAATAGAAGAATCTTTCGTTCGTAATCTCGCTGGAAGTGCTATGCCTTGTTTAAAACTCTAGACGATTCGTATTGGTAAAGAGGATAAAGTTATCAGGAAAAGTACATTAGATAAGACAATTATTGGAAAGTTTAACAGCTTAGATGAGCCAATTATATCAAAGTTAAGCAATGTTGAAGTAGCAAGTTCAACCATTCAACGATTAGATGGGTTAGAGAAGAAACAAATTAGCCACAATTGCTTTGAAACTCCTGAAAAATTACTGGAAAATATCTGCAAATCGCAGGTAAGTTAATATAAGTTTTTGTATGATAATTCACTGAGAGAAGTATGCAACTTTGCGGAGATCACCATTAAAAAGGAAGAAACAGATATTAGTATTTTGATTGCTTCACAGATAGATCTTCATTCTATCTCCCTTGCGGATGTATTTGAAATTGATTCGAATGAGAATATCAAAAACAGATGGTTGATCTCAGCAGAAGGCAAATTAAGCAGAAAAGTTCTTGGTGATTGCGATGCATCCTAAGCGAATAAACAATCTGAATGCAAATATCAATCGTAAGCGTCCAATGAAGCCTCTCGTTACAATTAGTAACAACAGTAATTCTAATAGAAACTTAGTTACGAGCAGTATTCATTGTTGCAATCAACAATTCGAAATTAGCAGGAGTTCATGCATTAACTGCAAATGTCAACGCAGTACTAAACATTAAAGTAACAGTAAATGAAATTAGATATTCCTTTAGAGAAAGGGTTCAAGAAGATTGATTTAAGAATATCAAAGGAGAACAAAGCACTTTTTGCGATTAAATTAAATAAATAAAAGTAGAATGTTCGAAGCAAAGACATTTCGTTCTCAAAAGCACCAAAAGGAAATGAGAATACGTTTGTGCCTTATTCTAAACAGAATTGGTAGCAATGGTCAGAAAGTGGGTCAGAAGATAGTGGAGAGAGTTAGTTTGATGATGGCTCAAAAGATTAATTGAAATCACTTGAGAAAAAATCAATAAGTTTAGATTCTTAACGGACTACAAATAGAACTGTTATGCTAGGGAACAGTAGGTATTCTAAGGATAAACTGCAAGATAACAATATTCAGGATTATTCAGTGGAATTAGAATCATAACTCCCTGCTAAAAATGACTTTAAGTAGTCTCACGGCAATGATTAATTCAAGCGGAGTTTAAATAATTTCATGAGTGAACACCCTACAACTAAGATAATCTATGGTCTCAGAGGGTTTGTAAAGAAGAAGCAAATGAAACTTATTGGAGAAGGCGATAAAGAAGAACACAATGACAGCAACAGTTTAGCTAAAATATTAGTCGACAAAGCAGAATTAGGAAGTTACAAGAGTTTATGTGAAGTTCTTTGGCGAGAAAGTTTCTGGTGTTACAGCTAGTTAGAATTAGATGAATTATTGTAAGTGTTTCTGAGGCTTGTAGGGAAATAATTGCTCGATAAAGTCAGTGAAGCCCTAGCAGGGATTGAGAGATGCAATACGTAAGGTAGAATAGAATATTTATTTAATGTTTATTTGAAAGTTAGTCCAAATGCGATTAGTGAAGAATTCATTGGAGCAAAGAGATTGAAATAGCTAAAGGTATTGAATTCAGCTTTAGGGTATTTTAAAGAACGATAGATTAATGGATAAGAGAGAAGAGAATAAGAAGGGATTGATGATAATGGACTGATTTGGAGGGAGTTTGTGAAATTGAAAGCACAATTAGTTGATAATAAATGGAGTAGAGAATAACGAGTTGATTTTGTGCTGCAAATACTTAATCCTAATAGTGAATAGATGGTACCTGTTGGATAAATATAGAAACTATTGCCAAAACGAATTAAAGGAGCTGATTCTAGGTAGATGACTCTTTTGAAATAGTTCATTTGTGCTCCAAATCATGTACATAATTAGAAAATATCATTCGCAAGGATTTCAGATTGTCTATCGAAGGAGATTTATGTACGAATATCAGATTTTCTGGTATATTTTCTGACAGAATAATGAGTGTTATGCATATTTTTGAAGTAAATGGATATTTAGAAGATTTTAATTATTCGTATTAGGATAAAAAAGAAGTTGCAAAGAAGAGGGAAGAGACGCATTGTATCTCTTTCAGAAGATAAATTGTTTTTATTGTGTTTAAATGAGTAATTGAGATGTTTCTACTCATGTTTTCGGAAGAACATTCCAAGATTTATTAAGAAAAAAATAGCGGTTTAAGTGAAGTAGATTGGAATTAAGATTTGCAAAAAAAAGGAAAGAAGGAATACACAAAAAGTAGATAAAACCATGATGCAAGTTTTATCAAGACTTATTGAGAGTACAGGATTTTAAGATTCTGCTGCTGTCGCTAGAGGGTTGTACAAAGTAGCTGATGGATTGCTTTAAAGTCATAATGCTGCTAGGAGTTCTGTTGCAGGTAGTCATTTAAAGGAAAACATATAAATATTGGTCAAAGAAGGAAATAAATAGCAACAGTAATAATAGGTAAACGAATTACAATCAACAGAGAGTAAGGAAGCATCTGCAGCAATCAATGAAAAAATACTTGAATTGTAGACTAAAGAAACAGAGAGAAATAGAGTTTTAGCTTTGGAAACTGAAAAAAGCAAAGAAAGAGAACAGAAGAAAGAACAAGTCATGCAAGATATTTCAAAACAGAAATAGGATGAGGTGTTTAGTACTTCTAAAGATTCAAAATCGACTGAAGAATATGAGCATAAAACAGGTAAGAAAATAATAAAATATTGATCTTCAGACAATATTTAACCTTCTTGTTTGTTAGTCTTCGCTGTGGGCCAAGAAAAAGCAATCCCTGCTTCTTCTATTTCAAGGGCATGGGGATTTGGATCACTCGGAGTTTAATTAGCTTATGGAGCTGCTAAGGAACTCATTAGAACATCGATTGTAAAGGATTTAAATTTTGGATTTAAGAACTTTTGAATATGCATGATGGTTTAAACAAACAACAGGGAGGAAAAGAGAAGGTTGGAGGAGCTGGATTAAAGGGATTGCTTCTCTCAGAAGAAAACGCAGATGTACTATCACAAAGCCTCTGCAAAATGAGAGGAGCTCCCTTGAAGATGGCTCAAGCACTCAGTATCTAAGAAGATGAAGTTATTCCAAAGCACGTTAGAGATGCCTTTGAAAAAGCTAGATAATCAGCTGATATCATGCCTAAAAAGCAATTGTTTTAAGTAAATTTCATCGAGTTTTTGATTTCTTAACTCATTTTATCTTGTTTGTACCATAAGATGTTAGCTTAGGAATTTGGTGAGAATTGGAAAGATAGTTTTACTTCATTTGAAGAAGCACCATTTGCAGCTGCATCCATAGGTAGAATACATCATAAAAGAGTTGTTTCTGTTGTAATAATAATCTAACTTGCGCTTATTTACAGGGTAAGTTCACAGGGCTGTGTTGAAAGATGGCACAAAAGTAGCTGTGAAAGTCTAATATCCGGGGGTTAAAGAGAGTGTCGATAGTGATCTCAATAATCTTAGAAGACTCATGATGTACACAGGAGTGTTTCCTAAGCAAATGTTCTTGGATAGACTGATCAACTACAGCAGGATGGAACTGCATGAAGAATGCAATTATTTATTAGAAGCAGATAAGCAAAGGAAAATGAGAAAGTTTCTGTAGAATGATAAGGATTATTTTGTTCCAAATGTTATTGATCATTTGTCTACTGAGAGGATCATGACTTCAGAGCTCATCGAAGGAGTAAAATATATATTTTATTCTAATATAGTAGCAGCTTTAAGGAATAACTTGTATTGTGCTTTGTTTAGGATTCAATCGATTACATAAGCTAAAACTATAGCTAGGAGTTGCGTAACGACATTGGAAGAAGACTCATGAAGCTTACAATGTCCGAGCTATTTTTATTCTAGACAATGCAGACTGATCCTAATCCTTCAAACTTCTACTTTAACAAAAACACAAACAAACTCAATTTAGTTGATTTCGGAGGAGTGCACTCATATTCCCTTGAGTTTATGGACAAATACATTGATGTTATATACTCGGCGACTATCAAGGTAAGGGCTCAAATATTTCTACAACATACCTATCGTTTTTCACAATGACTGCATTCTTAGGATCGTAAGAGGGTGCTCGATGTATCTCAAGAACTTGGGTATCTAACAGGTGAAGAGAATCAAACAATGAAAACAGCTCATGTTGATAGTGTGATCACTGTTGCAGAGCCATTCTCGTTCGAAGGAGACTATGATTTCGGAGAATAAACTTTAACTCTTAGGACGTACAAACTAATGCCTTAGATGCTCAAAAACAGGCTGTGTCCTCCTCCATAAGAAACATATTCAATTCACAGGAAACTCTCAGGTATCGAATCATATTGCTTTTTCAATAAAACTAATTTTATTTTTGTTAAATTCAAAGGATCATTCCTTCTCAGCATGAAGATGGCATCCAAATACAATTGCAGGGACATCTTTATGCCTCTGTATTAGGATTATAAGAAGAAACGTCAAGGCATAACAAGAACTTTTCCTTGAAAGTTGATTCAATTGTCATTTGTTGTTCAAGTAGTTTAAATGGTTTTCTTATCTTCAAATTGTTTATCCGTTATTATGTGTTTTTTTGAGTTGAACTCTTTGGACATATCTTTTTATCTTTTGGAGAGTGGACAATGTTATGTCGGTTGTTTTAGATAACGCTTAGATTTACTTTTTAGTTTCTTGAGTAATTTCCAAGTTCTGATCCTTTAAATTCTTCCTAAAAAGAAAAGTCGTTTCTTTTCATATCAAAATGTTCTTATTCTTCTTCATCATTAAGTTCTTCGTTATTTAAAGTAGTTTGATGAGATTTAATTGCGAAAAAAGTATCTTCTCCATTGCAAGGTCGCTATGAATTCGAAAAGATCCAGCTTGTATCTTTTTATCTTCTACTGCTGAACAGGCTATTGAAACTGAGATCTTGGCACTGAATTTATTGAAAGGCTTTGTTTTATCGAAATTTTAGTATTGTTAATTCGTTTCTACTTCTGTTTCTTCTTTGCTTCAAAAATATTATAAGATTTTCTACTAAATTTTGTTGCGAGTTTGAAGGTAGAAAATATTAAACTTTCTATTATTAACTTTAGTATTTTTTTCAAATAAAACAAAATAATAATTTCTAGAATTTGATTTTTAGTTAAATCTTTTTCGGTTAACTTGTGATTTTTTCAAATCAAAAATGAAAATTGGTAGAATTTGATTTGTGGCAATTCTTTTTCAACAAAAAAAAAATGAATGAATGAAAACTTGCAACAATTTGTGGCTAATTCTTTTTTAGATTAATTTGTGGTTTATTGTCAGATTAATGATAGATGAACGATAAAACTTTTTCAAACAGCTCAAGATTAATTGCTATTTCATGGAAACACATTTCAAATATCTTAAAAAGATCAACATGTTCGGTAACCATATTAAGCTATCTTACAATAAGGAAAAGACACACACACACAACAAGATTTGGTGGATTCCTTACAATTCTATTGACCATTCTCTCTAATTTCGCTGTCTACTGCTTTGGAAGAGAAATTTTTGATCGAAGGAAGCCTAATGTTTCTTCTGCAAAAACTCACTCCATTATTTCTATTCTCCTCCCAATTTATCTAGAGGGAAGCTTTGAAGAGATCATGCTGTCTATTTATGTGTATGATTCATTAAAAGAAAAACTCCTTGAATGAATCGATATCGTTCTCTGCATTTCTCCATCTTAAAAGCAAATTTGAAACTTTACAAGTGCAAATCTCTCGTGTTGAATGCCTTGATAATAAGTTCATTGTCAACATGTATTCAGATGAATTCAAAGACATGATCTGTTTTCGATTCCCTAACGATGCTCATTGGCAGGTATTTTTTAACTTAACAAACACACTGATCTTCATCAAATTTAACATTTCAATTTACTAATTCGAAAATAAGCAATGAGAATTTAAAACAAATACAGTATTCAAATAATAATATTTTTTAATAATGTTTTTTTTCTAAGGAAAATGTCGGCAAACTCGAACTTGTTATTAGCCTTAAAGATAATACCAGTTACTCCTCAGAGATAATTAATGTGATTTTCGTTGAAGCCGCACTGAACCTAACGAATTATGATAATCCTTGCCTTAACTATCTCACAACTCGTTCAATCAATTTTTAAATCGAAAGCTTAAGAAAATTTGAAATCTAATGAAATACCATTATGTTGAAACAGACACAGCGATAATATTCTAATCAATAGATACTATTTCTTAATTAAAACCAACAATTCTCAGCTTTGCTCAAGCAAGAGACGATTTTTAAAAACTATGAAAAATTCTAAGACTTCTTATCTTCATCAGTCGGAGGAATTATAAAAATGTTTTCGATTCTGTTTGTCTTTATCTCGAAGAAATTCACAAAGTTGGATTTCATCATGAATCTTCTCAATTAGATATTTAACTTTCAAGATGAAGAATCAGAAGAAACTAATCATAAAGATGATAACAAACAAGATCTCAATAAAAAATAGAAGGATGTATAGATTAACGACTTGAACATTGATCGTCTAAACGAGATATTTCTCTGAATATTTTCAAAGAAATTAGTCAATTTAACTTACAGATTTTATTCAATTAATAAGAAAACGAGTAAAGAATTATTTTAATCAACTTTCTATTCCATAATTTTCACTGGATGAGTGCATTTTTACCATCGAGCTAATTGTCGAAAAATCGAAGAATTTTGGTATTTTTGTCTGATTGATTAGCATTGAAAAATTCAAACTCAAATCTATTCTATCATATCGATAAAAGTAATCTTCGTTTGCACTTGCTGCCGGCTATGTGTGCAGAAATAATATTTGTTCTTGAACTTTTTTCTAATTTTTCTTAAAACTCTCTTTCTATATTTTCAATAATTTTCTATCTATCAGTTTATCTATTTTCCTGCTTTGAATTGAAAGATTCTTTAGATTCTGCCACAAAATTTATGCTCTTTTGAGTACATACTGAATTCATCTTCTTTCAAGTACAATTCCTCTATTTTATTCGCTTTTTATAATGACTTGATTTTGAAAGTCCCAAAACTATTTTCCAAAGTTAATCAAGCCAAACAAAAGGAAGGTACAATGGAAAGCTGGGAGTGGTCTCGTGCAGACTTCTACCAGCATGAACAAGAACGTTGTGGGGACTCTAAAGTATGTTGTTTTTTAAAAAGGAACTTATTTTTGTAAAATGAGCTTTTGTTTAGAGTGAAGAAGAGATCAGCAAATACACTCTGCGTGAGGGTCTCAGTGTAATACAACGCTCAGAGGAGCTACTGCTGAAAGGCGAATCACTTTAAAAAATAGCTGTTGTTAGAAGCTTGCCTTCTCTTGTGAGGGATAAATACACTGAAGAGAAAGTTCTTTCTTTGGTTGTTGTAAAAAAAATTATTAACATTTTTGTTGTAGAGATCTTATGCATGTGCAATACCATTTCTATTGTTCTCACAGAAGTAATTAGACCATGAAGAACCAGCTGTTTAAGCAGAAACTGGGTAGGCTTTTCTTAAAATGCTCTAGCTTAAGGTAACAAAATAATGGTTTTAGAGACGTAAACTTTAGCGATTGTGAAAATTGTTGATTTAGAGTTGTGTGAGCTTCGAGAATCAGCGCTTTCTTCTAGATATATTTGACTTAAATCTCAACATGATGAAAGTATAGAGTACACTTGTAGTGGATTCATGGGTGGAACTCATGAGAGAATTACTTAAATCACTGCAATTTGAGGATGTTTCCAAAATTCTAATATCAGAAATATTTGATCTTTCTGGAGTCGCATCACCTACCATCAACAAGTATGCAGCCATGAAGATGCTTGGAGCTTCCATTGGAGTAAACAATTTTAAAATATTTTAAGAAGTATTTGCAAAAAATGAGAAAATTGTTAACATAAGGGGATTATAATGAGACAACATAAATGTAATAACCAATGTTGTTGTTGATAAACTCATAGCACATGGGAAAGGAAGGATTAAGTGATAGTCTAATTGCTCTCGTAAAGCTATTTAGCTCAGTTAGTGACGCTAGCATAAAGGGATGTGTGATATCAGAAATATGGGTGCAGTTATTTCCTCTTCTTTCTCAAGCCGCACTTGAAGCAGAATGGCTTCCAATGGTATGCTTGAAATGAACTCTATCTCTTAAATGCTAATAACATTTCAAATTAGGTTGGAAATACTATAGAAGATCCCTAAATGACTAAGGAAATCCGATCCTCTGCAATAACTACACTAGCTTAAACACTAGAGTATTTCTCAGATGATTCTAAATCAAAAATAATTCTCCCTCTTCTTAATAGACTTATCGGCACTCAATTAGAACAGCCAATGCTTCTAACGATCTCCAAATAATTAGGTCCATTTTGCTTTCATGTAAGAATAATTCACATTAAAACAGCCTCCAAGTAATTTACCATTCTTTTCACCAAAAAGCTAAAAGACATACTCGAAGACTCCGTTATCAACTTTATCTTCTAATAATTAGACAATCCCTAGATTGAAATCAGAGTCAATGCAGTGTACAACTACCCAGCTTTCTTCATTGCGTTTAATAAAAAATACAAAGACAAACTCTTAAAAAGTTATATTCACGCTCTCACAAAAGATGATGATGACAAAATTAAAGTCCAATCAGCGAAAGAACTAGGAGAAATTGGTCGGCTTATCGGTCCCGAAAATACTCGAACTTACCTCAAAGGGCCTTTAAGGATCGCCTACTCTGATAAAGAAAAGCCAGAAGTGCGTTTAGAAGCAATAAAATGTGTGCCTGAATTATTAGGATTGTTAGGTACCGAAGCAATGGAAATATTATCAGAATTGGTAAACATTTTCGATGCCTAGATTCGATCTCCTTCTTGGCGTGTAGCAGAGAAACTCCTAGCGTTACTGAGTGATTACGTAGAGCTGTTTTTGTCAGGACGAAACGATATTTTAGAGAAATATACGAGTTCATTATTTAAATGCGCAAGTGAAGGAAATTTTGAGTTAAAAATATCTGCAGCTCGAGCTCTTGCTTCGCTTGTGCAAGCATAATAATCAAATCAAGTCAGATAACTACTCATAGCATAAGCAGGAGCAAGACTATTGAACGGTAGAGTTTATCATTAGCGATTAGCATATTTAGAATTCGTAGATTCTTGTCTTGAAAAACTCGGGAGATCATTTTTTCGTTAGTAAAAGTTAATCCAATGTATGGATTTATGCAGCGATAAAGTGCCGAATGTTCGAAAGAAACTTGCTTCGATGATAGTTAAAATCAGAGGAGCTCTATCGAAGAATGATCCACAGTCGATAGAATTGTTTGATTCGCTGTTTATTCATCTGCTTTCGGATAGTGATCGAGAAACATCAAGAATTGCATAGGAAAGTCATTAGATAATTCATTCGAAGTAATTCTTATCAGAACAAAAATCGAAAGGAGAAGAAGAAATCAAAACAGAAGGAGAAGAAACGAAGAGTCATTTTAGATTAAGCAGAGGAAGCTTTTAGATACAGGATTAGCATAAATAACTTGCAATACCAAAGAACAGATTTAGTCAGGATAATTTAGATATTAGTTTGTATTACATTCATAATTCTAAAATGTGTTTGGATTTGTAAAGGTTTTAGATCGTTTGATTCCTCAGAGAAGAATTACTTAGATCAAAATGACCAACTTACAGGTCTTAACTAAGCAGCGAAAAAAGTAAAAATTGATGTATTTTAACCTTTAGGAGTTATTTTTCTAACTAATCTTTTGATTTCACAAGAATTTTAATGTCAAGAAGATCCCTTGGAAGCCATAAAAAGTTGCTTCTTCTCCTTCAACAGCAACAGAACCTATCATCGCAGAACCCAAATAAATAGCTAAAAGTTAAAACAACATACTTCCATACCCTTAACAACAACAATAATCAGCTCATCTTCTAGTTGTTCCTTCAAATAAAGCACGTCGAAACAGTTCTTCTACAACAGCTGCAGAACGACATCCTCGAACTATTGTATCAGCTCAAATCGTTCATAACAATGACAAACAACTTAAAATCATTCAAGAATATTAATGCAATTCCTCATAATAATAGAACTATTAGCAACTAAATCCGTAACTATCTCTTCTTAAACCTTTAGCTTTTATGCAGTAAATCAATGGACAAACATCAGAAAGAGTTACAATTACTTAAGATCTTATAAACCATTCACATCCTGCTATCCCGAATCACTCGTCAATTATTAGTAATAATAAGGCACCATCTAGTGCAAGAAGAGAAAGAAGTAGCCATAGTCTGAATAAGCCAAATAATTTAAGGCCACTCCCAAACTCAATTAATTTGAAAAATAGCACTAATAAACCATCAAATAACTCTTAGTAATCTCCACCAATGATTTTAATAACACAAGATCCTTCGATGAGAGAAAAGTAATCTGTATTTACTTCACAAGAAGAATCTAAGATTAAATAATCTTTCAATTCAGAAAAGAGAATTGGATCGCAGCATTCTGATAGGATGAATCTCTAAACAGAACGAATTCCAATGTCATTTTAAAATAACGCCCATTCAAATAATTTATATAGAATCAAGAAATAAATACCTATGTCGCCATCAGCTGGATTACCTCCTAGGTTCTTTCCTAAAAAACCACCTGAGAATTGATTTTGAAATTGCATAATTGTGCTCATATGTTGTAATAATTAGAAATAAAATTGAAAATGTTAATATAAATATTAATTTAAAAACATACATGATTCTTGGCAATATTTGCTTTAATGATCTCCGTTATTTTTCAAATTATTATATTTATTCAGTATCCAGTCGGAGTTGAGAGGGATTGATTCAGTTCAAAATAAAATTATCAAATTGCTTAGATTGATAGAGATAAAGAGATAGAGAGAGAAATGCTTGGAAGTGAGATTAAAGATCAAAATATTCCTGTAAGGGACAAATAAGGGTAGGATTAACCTCTCCCGAATGTTTCATTTGCTCCTGATGCTCGCCATCCTTCTGATATCCAAGAAGAAGGTGAATATTTATTGATGGTTTCTTTGAAAAATATGATTTATGTTGGTTTTTTGTTTTTGTTAGTTTTGATCCAGAAAGAAAGAGGTAATGTGATAGAATCTGCTTTAAGTAGATTTCGCAGTGGAGTTGAGAAAGTTTACTCTGAAAGTAGAGAGCGATCTCTTGGGAGGATGAAAGTCAGTGAAGATGAAATGTCCAGGAAATTTAATATCGGTGCAGTAATGTAAAATGATATTTCAGAGCTTAACAAAATAGGAGCTGAAAATATTACAAAATATCTTGGTGAAGAAAGTGCTTAGATTCTAGAATAAGCTGCATAAATGGATTGCTATGTCATCAGAGAATAGCTGAAATCAAGCCAAAACAAAGATGAAGAAGAAGAACGAGCGTATCGAGAAGAAATTGAGAAACTCAGAAGAAAAAATATTGATCTTGAATAAAGAATCTAATAAAAAAAGAGACTCAACAAAATAGAAAACTCAATGAAAGCATCGTCATCTACTTCCAGAATGGCTGTTCAAGTAATGAATAAAGAGGGAAATAGTTGAAAAATAGACTCTAAAAGACAAATAGATATCATTTGTTATTATTAATTTGAAATTAACTATAATATCCATTTTAAAAATCTTCAACTCAAAATTATTTAAACTTTGTTGTTTTAGGTAAATCAACATAAAATCTAGTAAGCTCCTATTCCAAGTTTCTAGCAGGTCTAGCCCATTGCCCCTAATGTTTAAAATAACGAGAGAGTTACTTAATTGAAGAGTGGAGCACCCACCTTAGACAACAAAGAAATCTAAAATCCTTTTAACAATGCCTTAGTTAACTCTATGAAAGAGAACAGTTTTGATCTCTGTAATTTAGCGATAGTAGCTCCTTCTTAAGAAGTCCCTGATGTGTAAGTTATCTATGAAGGTAAGCAACGAGACATGGGCCGTTGTTTGAGGAAATTTGCGAAGAAAATATTCTACCTTCAAAAGTAAGTTGAGTTACTGATCTAAGAGAAGAACAAATGGAAAGCAGAATGCGAGATTTCTGATAAAAACCATAAGGATGTTAAAGTTAAATATGAAGAAATACTTGAAGTTCTCAAATTAAATGAGAAAAAGGGCCAGGAGATGAGAATAGAGACGGAGAAATACAAAACGATTTCAGTGAGTCTGGAAGAAGAATTGGCTCGTCTCAAAGCATTTCCGCCTGCAGAACCTGAAATACAAATCATTGAAAAGATCATCGAAAAACCGTAATTGTTTCTTAACATTTTGTGTCTTGGATTTTTATAAATTTTCTTTACCAAAGGATTGAGATCATTAAGCATGTTATCCTTGAGAAGATAATTGAAAAGGTAAATTAAATCTCTTGGCATGTAGATCCTTTGAGTGATTTTAACTTTATAAACTCTCTTTCAATAGCCCATTGAGATCATTAGAACGATTGAGGTTCCTCCTATAGAAATCGAGAAGCTAGTTGAGAAAATTATTGAAGTTCCTATTGAAAAAATAGTTGAAAAAATCATCAATGTTCCTCATGAGATCGTAATTATCATTATTTCATAGAGTTTTTTATGATTGCTGACTGTTTTCTTTTTATTTAAATAGATCGTCGAGAAGATAGTGGAAGTCCCAAAGATCGAGATCATCGAAAGGGAAAAGATTGTTGAAGTACCTAGAATCGAATATGTCGATAGAGTTGTCACAGTAGAAAAGCCAATATACATAGATAGACCAGCATAAGTTTAAAGAGAGATGGTGGAAGTGAGAAACGAAGGGGCAGAAAGAGAATTATCTTTCTTGAGAGAGGATTTCAGACGACTTTAGTTATGTCTGGAGCAATCGCAGCATGAAATCGAAGATTGGAGAGAGAAATATAACCAAAGCTAAGAGAATTTACACATTGGAGATTCAAATGCAGCTGTACACTTTGAGAGAGAGCGTAGTGACTTAATTGAAGAATTACGAGGAAATAGAGAAACTATTAATGATCTTAGATAGCGAATTGAATTGCTCTACAAAGAAATAACTACCTTATCGGAACAAAACAACAGGAAGAATCTAGACATGACTAATCAAATTCGCTTACTTGAAGATTAACTCTTTACATTTGCTCCAAGATTGATATAGAATACAGCAACTCATTATGCTCATATGCAGCCATAAGTATTTGCTGAAAGTCCAATATAAATTCAAAATTTATCACCTGTATAAAGCTACCAAAATTCATCGCAAATAATCAATCCAAACCTTTATGTATAACAGCCGATTTCAAGCGTTTCACAGTAATAATAATAGCAACAGTAGCAGTCCTAGTCTTAATACTAAATACATTCCTAAACTCAGTAGATTAGAGGATCATAACCTGTGAATTAGAACTAAGGAGGGCAAAGTTAATATCAATAAGATTAGATTAAAAAATAAGTAGCATTTTCTTCAGGAATTCAATAGCAAGCTAGCAATGACCAATAAAACAACGACATGAAAACAGCTTAACCACAGAGATAGTATGCTCAGTAATTCCCCCCTTCTAATCGCCCTCTAAATGAGAATGGCCTTAGATACATACTTTGAGATGAAAAATTGAATTTTCTTAACTAAAAATCAAAGAATTTATGTTTTGTGTTGATAAAAATTGTGAATATCAATCATATTAACTTAGAAATTTATTTTAATTCAAACTTCATTTATTTTTATTGTCCTGTGGTGATAAAATTTTACCAGAAAGAGTTTGTTGTAGATCTTAAAACCAATATCAAAACATAAAAAATTCTAATAATATGTGCTTGAAAAAAGAATCGATTTTGTTGGGTAATTTCATTTAAAAAAAGAAGAAAAAACAGTTTTAAAAACGACATTTTTATTGAGGAATTTCTAAAAGTTGCCGAAATAAATACAAATTAGTGCTTATTTTTCTAAAAATCTCAAGAGCAGTTTATTATCTATCAATGTTTTTGTTTTGTAATTATAAAATGTAAGCTTCTTCGTAATTTTAGATGCAATATTCCCCAGAAATTCCCTTGAAAATGCTAGAACTTGCTTTACACTTTGTCTATCTCTTATTCAAGCCTTTCCAAATTTTTAAAAGTTCCATGTATTTTTCATATGATATTCTTAATTAAAGTTAATAAAATAAGGCCATCTTAGCATCGTCATAGCTTTTAATCATTGAATAAGAGCTGCCTATTATGATTTGATGGGCTAATTTTGCTAAAAGAAAAAAGATTGGAAATTTAATAAATAAGTCAAAAACATAAATCAGAGAAATAGGAAGCATACAAAAGACAAACAACAAGCAAGCCTTAAAATCGTTTCTAAGATTCTCTTCTCTGAGAAAGATAAATGGTTTTAATCACAATCTTTAAGCTATTTGCTTCTATATTTAGAAATAAAAGAAGTCTTCGAAATCGTTCAACATTCGATGATTGCTACTTTACATTGGAAACAGTATCTGAAAATTCTGATTCTGAAGTGCACATTTTGAAAGTAAAAAGGCTCAGAGATGGAGGAATATATTGTGCTAAGGTGTTCAACAAAAGCGCAAGTATTAAGCGAGGTGATGCAAATGAACACTTGGAAATTAAATACCTGAAGCACTTCCGAGGAAATTCTAATATTGTTTAGATTGTCGAATTCTTCGACGAAGCAGAAAATATTGTTGTGATCAATGAATTTCTTGATATCACTCTCTATGATATCTTGAAAATCTTCAAGTTTTTTCCTGAAGAAAAGGTGTTAATCATAGCCAAAGTGATACTAAAGCTTCTATCAATTTTCGAAAGAGAAGGTCTAGTACACGGAGATTTGATCTTGCAAAATTTCATGTTAAAAAGGGAAGATGATCCATTCGAGCTCCTGAAGATGGTTGATTTTAATACAATAGACACAGAATCCAACAGAAAAGGTTGCCATCAGCTAACTAAAGAGTCATAACTACTGAACAGTCAGCCTTCTTCACTTGCTCCTGAGACAATAACTAATTTTGTTGTAGACCATAAATCAGATATGTGGAGTGCAGGAGTAATATTTTACACTCTTTTATACGGAACAGTGCCTTTCTAAGGGACAAATTAAGAATAGATTTATAGTAATATCCTGAACAACGAACCTACTTTTACAGCAGAAGTGGATTGGAATATTATCCCTGAAGTTTCTCCACTTTGCAAGGAATTTGTGAGTTGTCTGCTGGAAAAGAATTAAACAAAAAGACTCTCTGCGTCATAAGCTCTGTAGCACCCTTGGATTAGCTCAGTCAAAGCCTCTTGAATAATGAATCCATTTATTGATATATTTCTATTTTAAATACTAGATTTCTAGAAAGAAGCAACATCAGTAATTTCTTTTCAATTTCTCTTTCTCTTTGTTAATATTTGATAAATATGAAGTAATTGCCTTAAAAGCATTAAGAAATTACCGAAACAATTTGATATATCCCACCCACCTTTAAATTGCATAAATTAAAAATATTCTTTTGTCTTCCTGATTTTGTTTGTTGTTGTAATATTTTTCGTTAAATTCATATCTTTGCTTACAAATCATTCTTTGTTTCCCTCTTTTCATTCAAAGATTCACTGAATTATAGATCATACATGTCAATTATTCTAAATCAAGAAATACCATCGAATCTATCTTTATGCTTAGCATATTGATTATCTCTCATGCTTGGAGCTTTTTGATATGAAATTTAGTTGGCACTTTGGAGTCATCAGGGACATATGGGATCAGCTTCTCTGAGTCTTTGATGATATAAATCGATCCTTCTGATAACAGGGACACTTTATCATAGGGCTGCTAACACTACTACTATGAAACAATATGCAATTATCCGTCCTAAGAAATGCAGATAGCAGGTCTAAATCCACTGTTATCTCTGTACACTATGAATTAATCAAGTTCTTCATCATATAACGCCAAGTTACAAGGGCCACAGACTTAAGGCATGCCTTTCGCTCTTGCGTATTCCGCTAACTGTGAATTATACCTTGTTGATCTTGTTATCATATGGATGATATCAGCAATAGAAAACTAAGGATATATTGAATGCAAGCATTTGATGTATCGCTAAAGAACATATGAATCACTGCAGTTACTTAGTTCTTCTCGATCTATTAATATCCCTTGCTCTTTGAACAATTCAGAATGATTCTCGAGATATGAAATAATCGATCTCTTCGTGACGATCTCTCCATTATGGATGAGATTCTAAAATGGATGGGCTTTAACTGCAGCGGATGTTTTAGTGTTAGCTACAAGATTAGGCTGCAGAGTCGTTGTTGCAAATCTAGTATGAGTGAGTATGGAATCAGTTTTATATTCATACTAAGAATGCAGATCTTCATAGGCATCGATTTCAGATGCAAACGATGCTAATTTATACGTCACGTAGTTTGTAGAAATTGAAGCCATTGCGTCTGTTTCTGGCACGATCGCACGAGGATTCTGCTGTACTTTTTTGATAATCTTCTCTAAGGTGTTGGGCAATTTCGCAGCAACGAAGAATTAGTATGCTTTAGGATGGCATCGAGCCTTACCTAGAACAAACTTTCGTTAGTCGATAGGTACCTCTCTGATGTGTATGACTGCTAAGCCTTAAGTGCTAAGTTTTTCACCGATGTATTAGATATCGTTGTTTTCACGAATAAACACAGAACAAATCGCAAGAGATTTTTTAATCTAATCAAAGTTTTCCAAAACTGATTCAGGGAAACCACCGTGTTTGCGGAAGAACTCCCAGTCTATTTTGAGCAACAATCCAGCTCCATCACCGTAACCACTTACACCTGCTCCTCTAGCGACATCTTCTTTTAAATGTCGAACTGCACTCTCCACAAATTAATGAGTTGCTTCCTTGCCTCGATGGATACCAATTCCACATGCCGATCTGTTTCCTCCAGTCAATATTAACTTAGTGATTCTGTCACTCCCTAGATCTTTAGGTGTATGTTAGCAGCTTAGAATAGCTTTATGTCCATTTGGAAGAGTTGATTTGTTGAGCCCTCCTTTTGAAACTGCGATTTTCTCCTCAGCAGATTCATAGCTTTCTACTGGATCACTAGTGAATACATAGCATCCACCGCAACTGCCTAAGGAAAAGAAAAAGAGAAAAAGTTAAGCTGTTGTGAGAGTTAATAACACAATTCCTTACCAGACTCACAATCTCCTTCTTTGATGCTGAGGCAATCTCTGAGACTCTTGTCTGACACCGGCAGTTCCACTATCTTTCCTTCTAAGTCATCTTAAAAAAACCAACAAACAGAAGTTCATAATTAGATTATTAGCATCTCTCTTTTTGGTAATAATATCTACCGATTCCAGAGAAAACTTTGATTTTTCTTGGTGTGAGATTGACTGAATCATGTGAAGAATTGATTGATTTGGACATACTTCCAGACGAAGAACTCTTTTCATTCCTTGATTCGATATATTAAATCTTTCTGAAGTTATCAACATGCTTACGGATAACACTTGGAGTTATGTATTTCTATGTATAATGAGATCTAATCGATTGCATTATTTATAGTACAATCTCTTTAGACACAGCACCTTGCTTATAGTAGTGATCTTCGAGGAATCCTTCCACAGATGGCTTCTTCTGCAAGTCTAAAGGCTTAAACTGTTTGAGAAGATGCTTTACATCATTTTTTGTATGTCCTATTCAAAAAAATAACCAAAATTAACCTCTTTTTTCATGATTTTTTAGTAAATATTTACCAATGGATCCTATTCCTGTTTTTGCTTATCCAGCAACGAACAGATTAGGTACAATGTACGTTGGAGTTTCTTTATTTTTTGAAAGCGATATCCCAGTTTATCCCGAAGGATTGATCGAAAGAATATTCGACACTGGCATATGCGGCTGATACCCTAGTGAAGCCAAAAACACATCTGACTCGATGTAGCTTCCCGAAATGAAGTTTGCACAAATCTTTTTGATTCCAGGTTATTTTTCAAAACCTTTGACAGGATCGATGTCTTCGTTGAAGAGGAAGTGAACAACCTTCTGCGAAGAATGATTTCGTAAGTCACTGACTTGCTCAGGTGTCTTATGAAACTACTTAAAGAACTCAAATAGCTGGATCTTTGAGTTCAATTCGCTGATTTGATCCTCGTTATTCTCCTTAGAAATTTAGGAATCCTTATCTGTTGCTATTTCTTGTCCTTTGAGTTTACTTAATTTGCTCTTAACCTTTTCGATCTCTGCAGTAGCAGCTTAAAGGTCAAACTGAGCAATAATTGTAAACAATCCCTCGTTTAATGAGAGATCTTTCATTTCTAACAGTTCAGGCATTCCAAATTTTGCTTCTGTTGGAGGTTTTCTTCCAATACATGACACAAACCGGACACGTGATTTTTGAAGTTACTTGTAAACATAAGTAGTTATGTTGTCTTTTAAAATCGGTTCTTCAGGGTTTCTGAGCAGAATTCTAGCAATATCGATTGTCACATTGCCTACTCCAATGATAGCAACAGATTCTGTATCACTTATGTTAAAAGGACAAGGTGGATGAGCTTGCTCTGTTCTATAAAATGGAATGCCTTCAGTATTGGCAGCATTCATGTCAGTTTTCGAATTATACCATCTCACAAGATCATCTGCTTGAACAAGGCACTCTCTGCTGTTAGCAATGTGATCACCTAGTTTTCTTGGTGTTGCTCCATGAGTTAGGAACACACAGCTAAACTATTCATAAATATCCCTCATTCTGCGCTGATCGATGTAAGAATTACCGACAAATCTAATCCGATTATGCTCGAAAATCGAGAAATTCTTCAGTTATCTTTTGGTAATCGGATGATCAGGCGCAACAGCATCAATTATCTTGCCTCCTGGAGCGAAATAACTGTCGAAAAGTACAATCTCATCGATTTCTGGGAAGTTCTCAGATAACATAATAGCTGTTTCGAGTCCTGCAGGTCCTGCACCGATGATTGCAGCTGATTTAGTATGTTCACGTTTCTTGAAGTGTCTCCGAATATTCACTCCGCCAGATAAACTAAAGAATTTAGTAAATGAACTCTCATTTTTATCGTGGATTAGACTTTGTAGTGCGTCAACTCTCTTGCTATCCCACAGATGCTAGAATTTCTTGGAAGATTTAAACAGATTCCCTCGAGGTAATTCAGTTTAAGAAGAGATAGTCTACGATCCAGTCATGTCTACTGTTCCCATGAATCTTTACTGGAAAATACCACTGATAAACTCTAGGTTTAACGCGGGAGAGCTGAAGAACGATTCGATTCCTACCAGATGAGCGAGTTTCTTTGAAAGGAACAAGCTTGTGTAGGTTTATGAGTACACTCTAGTCGATAAATCAACATCTCCATCTTTAGCGATGATCCTCTTCAGTGCTTGTTACATACCGCCTGCGTAGTTTTGCCATAATTCAGATGGAGTAAACCTAGCCCCACGGAGATCTTTGTATCGACTTGCTAGAACAGATAAATGTTTTTCAACTGCCCTTGGTTAAACAAGTTTAACTCCGCAGATGTTCATCAAAACATCTAAAGAATGAGGGGATATTGGCTCATCAGTCTCTAGGATAATATCATAGTCAGAGAGTCCTTCTTCTCTGAGTCGTTATCTCACTAAGCTGATAATTAGCCAGGAATCTAGATGCATTTTTTCTTCGTTTTCTTTTGCTGCTGGATCGAGAGCATGTGTGAATAAAATTGCACGCTTATTGCCGACTACTATCTCAGTTCTGATTTATTTCACAATTTATTCGATTCTTTCCTCAACTGCTGCTAGCACAACTTATATCTCGCAGACATCTAATCTAGAAAAATCCAAAAGAAAAAAATAAGAGAAATGATAAAAATCAATTATTTTTTCTTTAAATTCTTGGTAAATCTACCTGAGTTCAACATGAATTGGATCGATAGACTTCACGAATGATGCTAAAGTTGAAGCTGAAATGATAGGATGTTCGAATTTGAAGTATGTATCACTGGATTCAACAGCGGATCGATGTGATTAAATGAATATTTCTGTATTTATAAACGACCCTTCTGAATCAGCATCTACAGGAGGTCTTGTTTCTTATGCAAATGGCTAGCGAAATAATCCATAAAAATTAGTATTCGGTCCCATTCTCATGAATCTATCTTCCATGTCTATCTAATCCCCCATGGAATATGTCATCTCATCTAAACCAGACTTTGCAATCGATTCGATACACACTAAGCTCTCCGTATCCCAACCAGCAGACTGCTGAGTTTGCAGTAGATTCTTTGCGAGTTTTATTGTTTCTTCGCGCTCATGCAAATCTTGATAACTAAAGAAATTTTTCTCATGGATGAACTTCTTAAATTTCCTTTTGACGTCGTCTACTGTGCACACATTCACCATTTGATTGTATAAATGTGAAGACACTGACATAGAATCATGATGATGATGCTCGTTGTGCTTCTCATTTAAATCGATTTCACTTGCGATTCTTTTCATCTAGCTTATTTGCTCTAATGTCCAAACAGCCTCAGAATCATTTAGATTCGTGAGACTATCGTCATTTACATTCTTAGTTTAGTCTTTGGAGATAACAACCAAGCTATTGAGATGAGAATTCTTAGCAAATTTATGTCCAACTTAACCAAGAACTAATATTTTAGCTGAAGCCTGCAGCTCTTAACATGATTCGTTCCCTGTAGAAGCACACAATACAGCAGTCCCTTTAAACTAAAAGAATGAATTAGGACCAAGTTGACTATCTGATTTCACAAACACGTTTCCGGAGCTTCTCATAAAAGGATATTTTCCTGTGAAACTCTTCAAAGACTAGTTGGCACCTTTTTCTGCTTTCTAAAATATCGCTATCGTGCCTTTACTTGCATATCCAGCAAAATTGCCGACTTTCGAACCTTAATATAGAGTCTTAACGTTACTTGGCAGGAATGATCCAAAATCCTTCCCTGTTTATCCTGAAAACCTAAAAGTAAAAGGAGTTTTTCTCTTCTCCGAGTTGAACAATTTAGAAAGAGATTCGCAGACACCATGGTCACTCCATAGTATCTCATAACTAGCTGTCGATTTGCTTTAATCGATATAATTCGCTTCGAGCAGAAAGTTTAAGTTGTAAGGATTGTGATATTTGAATTATTTGAGAGATTAATCCCAATTATCAAGCACTTATTTCGCTACCTCTGAATTAGTCTCCTTATAGCAATTATCAATGAGTCTCTTGAATATTCCTTATTTTTCTTTATCTTCTTCTAGACTAAGGAACTTCTTCCCTTTCAAATTCCCTTTGTTTTACTCATAGTTCAAGAACAAATATCCACCAGTCATTCCTTTTTAATAAAATAATATATTAACTAACATAATTGAAAAACCTAAAATAATTTACCTGCAGCACAATTTCTTCCAACTTTCCCTAGCACAGCTACGTTTCCACTTGTCATGAACTCACAAAAATGATCATTTACGTTCCCCGTCACTACAGCTTGCATGCCAGAGTTTCTCACAAATGATCTAGTTCCCGAACTTCCATCGATATACATTTCTCCAGCAGTTGCACCGAATCCAATGGAATTGCCTACAATCACAGGGAGTTTATTATCTTTTTGAACGACAACTATTTTGCCACCTGAATTAGCTTTTCCAATATGATCATTGCAACTGCCTTCGATAAGAAGAGTTATGTTTTTTCGGAGAAAGCATCCGAAATTTTAAGGTCCAACTTGACTTTTCGATTTTAAATGAATTCTAATCGGGAAATCTAAACGATTGTACTGGCAATATCCACTGATTGCTGCGCCGAATGAAATATCAGATTAATCTAATTGAAGATCTTCGATTGTTAATGTGACATTATTAGCATTTTTATCTTTCTACTCGCCTACATGTCGTTGAATTCTCGAAATTACTTCAATATCCTTCGGTGAAGGTATCTACAATAACGTGTCAATATAACCTTTCTACGCTTTAAGCTATATTTTCCCAAGTAAGACATTTAAATCCTCAAAGAATCCAGAACTCTACAGGAATTCTTTTGCCCTCCCACGAAGCTTGAGGAGACTTCCAGTTTGATTGTATTATTCTTTCATGTGCTTGAGAGCCCCAAGAGCAAGCATAAATAAGAAATCTTAAGCTTTTTCAGGTGTACCTTCATATTTCTTGAGATAAAGAGGGTCTTACGTATTCAGACCAACAGTGCAACCTCCACTTGCGTTCGAAAGTACAGTTTTAGCTACATCAATAAGTTATTCTTCTAATTCTAGTTCGTTTAGTTATCCATTGATAGATTCAATTTCTTGGTAGTCTAAATTCACTGCACCACTTGCAACTTCAACGTACCCTGCCTCACATAACGCATCCTGATCAAAAAGATAAAAAATATATATTTTTAAATTACAAGGCAATTTTAAAGTTACATAGACTGATCTTGCAAGTGTTTTAGCATCAATTTGCTTTTCAGCTGCAATTTTCGTTAACGGTTGAATAAGAGAATCAGGTGTGATAGATCTAGGGGAGTGACATTTTCTCAGCATAATGCAGCCTAAACTGACCAAAGCCGAAGTTCCAACTTCAACTTTATCAGCTCCAAGGAGTATTGCTTCCACTACGTCACTGCCATTTACAATTCCACCACTTGCAACTAATTAAATTTTATCTCGAAGATTGTATGAATCTAACATCTAGTGAGTAGTAGCAATACCCCATTCCCAGGGCATGCCTGTGTTAAATATCGAGCTTATCTTTGCAGCTCCTGTGCCTCCATTGTGACCAGCGATTGTTATCCTATCTGCTCCAGCTTTTACTGCTCCTAACGCTGTGATGGCTACTTCAGGATCTGACGCAAGTTTAACGTTCACGAGCATTCCTGGTTTAACGCTTTTCAGAGCATGGATCAGTAAATATAAATCTTCAATCGAATAGAGATCATGCTATGGTTATGGCGAAATCAAAGTTGTGCCTTTTCTCGCTCTACGTATTCCCGCTATTCTCAGCGAAACTTTCGAACCTGGCAGATTACCACCCTCACCTGGCTTTGCTCCTTAAGCTAGCTTAATTTGAACTTCATCTGCTTCCACCAAAGATGTCAAATCCTATCAAAATGAGAAATTAGATTACCATTTAGATCATATTCATATGTGTACAATGAATTTCCAAATCAATCATGCTTACAAACCCAAACCGACCAGAAGCACATTAAATCACTAGAGGACTTTCGATTGTATTATGCCTATCCTCCTCAACGCCACCTTCTCCTGCGTTTGAAAGCACTCCTGCTTTATTCGCTGCATGCGTTAAGTGTCTATGCACTTATGCTGAAAGTGCTCCATCTGACATTCCACCTATTTCGATGTTCTAAGACAATACTTCAGAAAGTTGCTCAAGTGAAAAAGATGCAAATTGTAATCTCAGATCATCCGCATAAGTTGGTAATCTCTCTTGCAAAGTCAACTTGCTCTTTGTTTCTCTAATTTTCTGATTCTACAACGCTACGAATTCACTCACTGATAGCTCTCTCTGCTTTGCTATGTCTTTAAGCTATTCGTAAGATTATTCTGTGCTGGTAGAAAACCCAGCTCTTTGTTTATCTAGCCTATCAGTCTTTTCAACTAAAGGTTATCCTTCTGAACCAAGATGAAGTGTCTCCTGTGCTCGGATTTTGAGCATATCATCAAAGCTAGTTCCTTTTTCTTTTGTTGCTAGATGTGCAAAGTGCTCTTTCATGATGCTTATTGGGACAAATTGCTTAAGAGTAGACTAATGGGAAGTTCTCAATGGCTCAGATTAGTTATTGCCGTTCTCATCTGTTGGAGTTTAAACCAGTGATTTCTCCCAAAGGCTAAGATGCTCCCACTTCCAAGAAGTCGAAAATGGGCACTTGAACTTAAGATGAGCAAACACCGAGCTAGCAATTTTCCTCTGAGTTGACTGAACAAGAGATCTTTTTAACATAAATTCTTTTCTTTGTGTGTTATCTTGTTGATTCTTTTTTTATTGCTTTTGTGTATTGTAATAACTCGCTGATTTAAGTTCTATCAACCTTACTAAAATGCTACGTTTTAAATATTTCTGATTTCCTTTTTGCTTTTTAACAACAATTATTTAAAAAAAACAAATGTACTGATTGAAAGAATAATTATATTGCTTTGCATATTTCAATTATCAAGATTTATAACCAATTTAGTAGTACGATAACGCCATTTATCACTAGAAGAATCCTATTGTAAATAATTGACTGCTCTGACATATTAAATTATGTATCGTTTGACGTTCATATAATCAAATCCCACAAATCAACTTATGATCTGACGGATTTTAGTGTATTCGAGGATATCACACTCCAGAAATCTTCCCAAGAATATCTTTAGACACTGCTTTATTGATAAAATAACTTACCCAAATGAGCAACTAATTTTGGAGCTATTGAGCTTGAGTTATTTCTCCTTGGGATCATCAACACGCTTAATTTATGTTAAAGAAAATACGTGCTTTCAAAAGTGCGCATTTATCTAACATTTGAATATGTTAATTAAACACTTAATTAATGGGTTTGTTGCGTTTCTTTTTTTAAATATCTGCTGTTTTATTAAGAAAATATAGTTTAGATGTAAAATATGAGATGGCAAAAAAGCTGAAATTTAATTAATTGTTAAAACGCCTTATTTCTATTATTTTTTTCAGTATTGTTGTTGTTGTTTTGTTTATGTTTTTAAAAAAAGGTAAACATGAAGTTTTTATTAATTCATTTTAAAAGGATATTTTGATCTTGCTATTCCAACAATAGTATTGGATACAAGTATCAAGACATAAAATATTAAAAATTAAAGTTAAAAAGCAGATTGACAATTTCAAGAAAATCTACTTAAAGTTTATAAAGATTATTGGAGTCATAGCGTAACAATAAATTTAAAGTTTTATAATGAAGATAAATACATGAGAATAAAGATATTTATCATGTAAAAAAGAAATCAACTGCATGTGGCTATCCTAAAATAAGTCGCTCTTTTTAACTTATTTTTTCTTCCATTAATTTATTTTTGAATTTCCTTTGTGTTTTTTTTTTATTGTTTCCAAATTTTATTTAAAGTCAAGATGGGTATTAAGAAGGAATGAAGGAGATCTCTAAAATAAAAAGCTGTGTCTAGGATAGCACATAAGGTTTATTTGCAGAGGTTGTTTTAGTTTTCGATTGGAAAAATAATAAAAATAAAAGTATTAATAAAGGCCAAAAAATAAGTCAAAAGAAAGAAGGAAAAAATGGAAAAAGCAGCAGAAATTCAGATCGAGAAGGACTTGAAGGATCGCATGAAAAATGTGAAGTAATGGTTCCATAAGGTTGGCAATAGTAAAGATGCAAAAGAGTTTATTATTGACTTCATCCACAAATTAATCACAGCGACAGACAAAAAGCCTAGAGTTGTCATCTTCTTCAATGAAAAGACATAACTTGAATCAATGAAGTAGGAAATTATTAATGATCCACGCTTCGATGGTATCAAAGAATAGTCTTCATCCTACCACGGTGAGATGGATATCCATCTCAGAAAAAAAGTCAGAGAAGATTTTGACAAGGAAGTCTACAACTATCTTTTTGCGACTAATCTTGTCGCAAGAGGCATTGATTTCTTCGAAGTTACTTGCGTTATCAATTGTGATATCCCTTTGGACATTAAAAGCAGGAACAGAAACGATGAGTCTGCTATTAAACTGAATTAAATCGATGTCTAGACTTACATTCACAGAGTAGGAAGAGCTGGTAGATCGAATAAGAAAGGTTTAGCAATTACTGTCTCCTATAAAGAGGGAGAGGAAGCTATTATTTAGGCTGCAGCTGCTCTTGATGTGGAAATACAACCATACAAAGAATTTGATGAGATTAAAATACATCTTAAGGAGGTTTAAAAGCATAATGCGACTCAACAGCAAAATGATTTAAAGTAATATGAAAAAGCATGGTTGGATCTTGGAATTTCAGAAAAAATGCAAGAACATCTTATTAAGAAAGGATACCAAGCACCTAAACCTGCCTAAGTAGTTTCCATCCCGAAAATTCTAAAGTACAACCACGTAGGAGGTGATTTCTACTCACACATTTCAGTCTACGGGTTCGCCAATGGAAGAGGAAAGACTCTTTGTTTCCTCGCTCCGATTATTGACAAATATGAGAGTCAACCAAAGGGCCCAAAAGTTTGGTCACCTTAGATAGTTATCTTGGCTCACACGAAGGATCTGTGCTTGCAAATCGGAAAGATTCTGGAATCATTGATGCCTCCTGAAAAGGAATATGAAGTATCATATCTCTTCAAGGATACTGAAACCAAGAGCATCAAAGGTTCCATTTGCATTGGAACACCCGGATACGTCACAAAGATCATGAGGAACATTAAGACCAATAAGCTAAAGTACTTAGTAGTAGATGAAGCAGATGAAGTTCTTTATGCCAATACTCCAGAAATGAAGGAGATAATGACCAAAATTTATGAAGATATTTCACCAGGATTTTAGATGCTTTTGTTCTCAGCAACATTCGAAACAGACGACTATTCTATCTTGGAGGACATCATCGATGATGAAGACTTTAAGCAGGAAAATATCAGAAAAGAACCTCATTTCGATATTTGAAAAAAAAACATATTATGCTTTTATATTGTCTCAGTATGTTTAGTATGTTTGAGTTTATGTTGATTAATGTTTATTAAACACTTTATAAATATCAAATGAAAGTTAGTTTTTTGAGCAAAATGGAGATTATTTAGTTGAAGGATTACCTAAATTCAAGTTTAATAAACAACTTTATTGTTGGGATAATTAGCACTTACTGTAAAATAAACAAATAGAGAAAGATAAACAGTCTTTCTTCTCCTGTAAAGACCAAAGAGACAAAAGAGAATAATAGTCTAAGTAAAAGAAAATGAAATTGCGAGTATCTCGTGTCCATGAAGTAGGACGAAGCAACGCAGATTTTAGGTAAGAAAATTAAAAAAAAGACAATTAATGGCAGAATTTTGGGGCGTTGATATCCTTTTTCAATGTTTAAGTGCATTTATTTCTCTAAAGGCCTAATAAATACTAACGACCTGAGATGGTTGGTCGAGAGGACTTCCTCGCGACAAGCAAATCTTCATAGAATTTCCATGAGATTTTGAAGTTAAAAACTGTCAGATCGTTTGCACATCCTTCGACTGTTTCAGAAACATTCTACTCAACTAGCCATATGCCTTTAATAGAAAAATCGATAATTAACTAGCCATATGAAAGCCATCTGGAGGAAAAGGACAAAATGAAAATATTCACTGGAGACTCCCATTTGATTCATGAGAGAAAAATGCAATTTGGATATTTCAAATCAAAGAAAAGACCTGTCAATAAAAGTAATAAAATATAAATATGGAAAGCGAATTATTAAATCTTAAAAGAATTGATATTTTAATTGAAAATCAGTGTCTTTATTTCAATAAAATATGTGAGATTTCCTGTGAGAGAGAGAGAAGAATGATATTTATTTGTTTATTTAGATGTAGAACTTGAGAAACTAGCAAATGAAAAGCATGAAGTTCATGGCACAGCTATCTAGGAAACTTAACTTGTAGGTCATGAGCAGAGAGAGACACTCGAAGGCAAGATTGATTTGGAAAATGTTAGAGAAATCAGAAAAGCCCTTAGGAGAAGATATGCAAATCGCAAAAACTTTCAGAAAATCTTTTCGTCTTGGGATACAGATGGCTCTGGAAGCATAACTGTGAAAAAGATGTATGAAATGCTCAACAAAATGAACATTAAAATCAACATGGATGAAGCAAGAGTTCTGGTGGCTAGCGCTGATGAATTCATGTCAGGTCAGCTAAATCTCAATTAATTTATGTATCTCATTTTCAATAGTAATGAAACACTTAACGTTGATCTTAAGAAAATGCCAGGTAAAAAGCAACCATTCTATTAATAACATAATAAAACAACGATGCTATTTCAAAAGAATAATTTTTTTGATATTATTTTTATCTTTAAAATTCTTCAGTTTTAAGTGAGAAAGAAATGGAGGAAATTACTGGCAAAGGAAATGTTATCGATATTTTAGCAGAAGATATTATCAAGGCGAAGGCTGATCGCAAAGAAAAGTAGCTGAATGTCATTTTGAAAAATAAACTCGAAGCAATTACCAATCAAGTGCTGTAATAAGACACCCTCAATCTAGGATTCATTCCTTTTGAGAAATTTGATATAGCCATGAAGAAGATTGGGCTACCATAATCTCTCCTTGATAATAACGATATCAGAAGACTCTACGATTAATATAAATCTGATGAGCATCGTTTCGATTACAAGAAATTCATTCATTATCTCAAGAATTATCATTTTGTTCTCGAAGATCTTTATAAACCCGAAGTCGAAGAAGAGGGCACTTTGCTCAAAAAGAACTAAGAAAGTAATCTGCAGCTGCACAAAGCTATCACTGGTGCGTAGAAACCAATCCACATTACCGACGCGCATGAAGAAAACAGCTGGTAACTTGAGACCATCCGTGCGAGAGCGAATAAAGTTTTCACAGCAATCGGTCGATATTTCCTGTCCAAAGCTGAGTTTGAAGAGTTTATAAATTCCTAGATTCCTCATCAAGATAGCAGTATCTCCAAAAAGGAACTCACCAAATTCTTCGAGAATGTTTTTCTGACTGTTGGCGAGAAGGATATTTCTTAAAATGACTTAGAAGGGTTCCTTTCTGCGTTCAGATATAACAAGCATGGCTATACACCGCTGTCGGAAATTGCACCGCTAATTTATGAGTAAATTAATAGAAAAAAATAATTAACTTTTCCATATTGATTTGTTGATTTATAGTGAAACAGATACTCAATGGCTCATGAGGTTATAATGGAAGAAGAATCGACCACCTCCACCAAATATTAAGCTTTTCCATGAAGAGTTCCCTAAAGAAAACATAAAACTCTCTCCTGAAGAAGCCATTTTAAAATAAAATGGATGGAGTGATGAAGTAAACTCCACTTAAATCTAAAATAAAGAAGACCCATTATTATTGGCTTCTTCTGCTATTCAGACAACACCTAATGCTAACTATGAAGGATAATCAAAGCAAGAGAATCTGCCAAGTAAAACTTAAGATAATAAACATAAACGTAGTGATACTACTCCAAATCAGTTTCCACAAGGAGTCATGCTGAACTCAGGAACAAATCGATATTGGGAGCGTAGTAATCTTGAGAGAATCCTTGAAAAAATGGAAAATCGTATTTTCGCTGGATCTACTGTTTAACAAGAAGTATTTAGATCGTTCGATGTAGATAAAGATGGTAATGCAATTCGATACAAGTTTTCATTCAATTTGACAAACTACAATATTGTTTTTCTGTTATTTTGAAATTTTTCTTCTGTTTTTAGGGTATGTTTCACAGAAAGATCTCGTTTAAAGAATAAAAGAGCTCTCGCTACTTGATTAAGATGAAATTCGACCATTCTTGCGTTATGTTGACCCTGAACAAAAAGGATATCTGAATTTCATCGAATTCAGTAATAAAGTGCGATCTGGTATGACAATGAGTAATTCATAAGGGATTAATACAACATCCTACACTATCCTCCCGACAGCTGAAAAGAATGAATTGAATAAATCCATGCTCCCGATGATAAAAAATAAAATAGAATTCCTGAGAACGAGTCTAAAGCCAGATTTAGTGACTATTGAAGATCAAAGAAAGACAAGATTTGGAGCAACTCCTCATCATAAAGACACTTTTGTTAATATTGAAGCAAGCTAATAAAGTGCAATGTACTGCAGCAGCAAGGTTCGACTTTTAAAAAAAACTAGTTTATCATTTTAGATGATAAAAATAAATGTATTTTAATTAATATAATTAGGAGAGATTTGATATGAGTCCGAACCATCGAGTACAATTTCAAAAGGAAGAATTATCTCATAAACTTGGATTGATTAATGCCAGAGCCCTAAAGAGACGATAAATCAATGAGAATGTAACTCATAGTATTGAAGATTAGCACCTCAGAACTACCACTCTTCATGATAATAAAATCAAATCGAAAGGCTACAAGCAGTGGGCCTATGAGCATGTATTAAATAATTAATCTAGAGTATTATTAAAGATATTTATTTTTTTGTTTTTCAGCGTGCCCATCTTCTCAATAATTGGAGTTGAAGAGACTAAAGATTCCAAAGATCGGGAAAAATGATTTCTAATTACAAATCTAAATTGCTAAATGAGGAGTTTAATAAATTAAATAACAAAATATTTGTTGTAGTTTTTCTGAAGAAAAAAAAAAATGAATAATAATTAATTAAAATAGTAACTCCATCTCAAAAATAAAAACAATAAATCTTCTAAAATGTTGTTTAAAATCATCTTTTTACAAGTTAAGATAAAAACTATTTTCTCTTTCTTTTTTTTGTTGTAACATCATTGATTTTTCTAAATTTCAAATCTTATTCAATAACAATTGTCCTTTAAATTTATTACAGTTTGCTTTTTTAATATCATCAATGATTTTTTCATAGAATGGATGCTTAAAATATTGTCTGATTTGCTTTAAACACCATACCTTCAATTATCTATTCCTCTGCTTAAATATACAGCCAAGTCCCATTCGTCGACGGTTAAGATCCATCACCATCTCGAAGTACCCATCCATGTACTTAGTTAAAACTCAGCATGCATTAGACTTTCGAAATAAGTTTATCCTTAAACGAAAGAGAGCAAGTATCTGATCGTCCAAGGGTAGCTTCTTAAAATTCCATTGGATCAAGCTCATAGACTTCACCGCTAGATGCTCCTCCGAAGAACTATGCTCTCAAAACAATCTAAGACTTATCGGCAATTGCATTCTACGAAAATGACTTATTTGGGTTCTAACGTGTGATGAATTTAATTGTGCACAAGGTTAACCCGAAATTGATGAGATCATGATTTCGAAGTATATGAGGAATATCGAGTTTTTTGAAAGCACCAAACCCAACTCCAAGATCAACTAAACAATAGAAGTTGTTGGTTATGTCATACCTGATTTAAAAGTGTCTGCCTCTTTACAGTTTAGCTTGCTAAGGGTCTGTTGGAGGGATGATAAAATCATTGATAATTTGTGTTTATCTAACGAATTTATCAACTCTTTTTGGTTTCTTTTTGCATCCAAAATATGTATACCCATCCTTTTCATTGCGTTCTCCATGAAGCAGTCCCTAAGCGTTGATCGTTAATATCAATCCTTTCTTTAAATTCGCTGATCCTATGACAGTTAGACGAAGCACAGGAGCGAATCCTACGATCTCAGCTAATCTCTTTACTCTCTCATTGTATCTTGTTGAACTCCTGAAAGATTTATCAACTTCTTTATGAAGCTGATGATTTTACCCTTGATAAGCAGTGAACGGACTCACTTCAACAAGGGAATTCTATTCGACTTAAATTGGACTCATTACATCAGCAAATGGGCTAATCTAGTTTGCTTATTATTAAATAGCATATCCAGCTGAAATATTATTATTATTAAAGCTAATATCGCGCTGTGTCTAAGTAGAAGAACCAAGCTGACTATTATGGCTACTATACAATGCTGGATCTTTGCGTAATGGCTACGAGTATTGTTGTTGTTGTTACGAATAGCTAAATATTGATGTCTAATCCTATTCATTATTAGCCTATCCACCTACTCCTCCACCTGGATACGTGCGTGGATGATTGTCAGTGTAACGCTAATTGATTTATGCATATGGGTAATACGTTGAAGGCAAATACACTTCTCGTTCTTTGTTTTCTTCTCCACAACCACACATGTCTCTCCCTATTGTCTGACCCATTCTTCGCAGATAAGTTAAGCTCGCCTACTTAAAATGTGTAATTAATATCAAACAGTCTGTTTTTTTGTTTTGTTTCTTGAATCAAACACTTAATTTGATTCATTGGATATTTCAAACATAGTCATTGGTATTCTCGAATTATTTCACAAAGGAAAAGCCAGTGAAGAAGATAACATCACAAAGACAGAATAAATTAATAGATCAATCTAACAAACAATATTCCCAAAAAAGGCTAATTAAAGTAAGCTCTTTCTTCAGCCTTCCTTGAGACATTTGATCAGATAGTTGTCATAACAAAATATATTAAAACCATAACACACACACACATACACGTAAACAAAAATTAATTGGGAATCACTTGAAAAGTTAAAGGACTTCTTCTGAAACCTTTGAATCCCAGTCAGCAAGACAATTACGCGTATTTTTAAGAATCCATTCATGATTGAGTGCCATTTCAAGAGAAATTCTCTTGTTTGGATCACCTACAAGCAGTCTGCTCATAAAATCCCTTGATTCTTTGCTGAGATAACTTGGAAAGTCGTATTTTACCTAGCATTGAAAGACAAACAAATATTATTAACATGCACAAGCCCTTCATACTTTCAAAGCTTCAACCAACAATAATATACTTGTGTTACCTATAATATTTTTTAGTATGCTTCATTGTGATTGGATCTGTTCTCGAAAGGCGGTTTTCCTAATGAAATTAAGGAATCATTAGAATTCTTGAAGGAAGAAAGAATAATACTGTCTTACCTGTGACTAATTCATAAGTGAGCACACCGATGCTCCAAATATCAACTTTGAAATCATAATCTTTCCCTGAGACAACTTCTGGAGAGACATAATCAAGTGTTCCACAGAAAGTCATTCTCTTTTCTTCAGTGTAAATCGACCAGCCAAAATCACTTAATTTCAGCACGCCATAGCTGTTGAGAATATTCTCTGGCTTTATGTCTCTGTGAATAATCCCCTAGCTATGCAAGTATATCAGCCCCTCGCAGATTTAGCGAATATAATTGGCAGCTTTCTCTTCGGAGAACTTCTTTTAGGGCTAAATCACACAAATCATCAATGATTTACACAAAACCCTTTGCAGTAGATAAAATAAGTTTACTTCTTTTTTAATCTCCTTGTAGATGTCTCCATGCGAGGCCAGCTCAAGGATCAGATGGATCTTCTATTCGTCATCAAAGAACCCAAGCATTTTGAGTACATTCGGGTGATTCAGATATGTCTATATTTTGATCTCTTGCTGCAATTATTTCTCCATGCAACTTTCGATCAAATTCTTTTTGTTTATCTGCTTGATCGCCACAAGCATATTCGAGGGTTTATGTCTAATCATACACCAAAAGCATAAGATGAACAATTCAAAAAGGATACTTCCATTTATCAAATATGTTTAATTATTATACCTTGCTAGGTAAACATTTCCAAATCTGCCTCTTCCTAAGCATTTTCCAAGCTAAAACGAGTCAATACTCCATATATTATTCCCTAGAATACTTTAATCCGCGAATTAACTTGCGATGCTTCCTTGTTCTGGAGAATACATCTGCGAAGACACATGTGAGATGCAGTCAGCTGGAATTTGTTCAGACAGTATCATTGTTATTGCTGGTTTCTATGGAGATAGAGCTAATTAGTTATTCTGTGAGATATCTTAATGTCCATGCATGAATGCATATGCTTCTTCTTAAGCTGCCTAGATAGGCTCTTCGCTTCTTGGAATAACTCTCTATTATGATTACAATTGCTGCTATTCTTGCTGTTGTTATTCTTATTTTTTATAAATATTCCCGCAATTCGAGAACGAGAAGTTATATTATTATAATTGTAATTACTCTGTTTCAGCTGGGATTATTAGCTATTATACTTAGTTTGGAACATTCCCTTAGCCAATTCGATTATTATCATACTATTGAGTGTAGTTTAAAGCAAACCCAGCACCATTAAAGCATTCCTCATAAGTATTTTCAGCATCTGGTTTTTCAAACGAGCTGACTGTTTGTTAGTCGAATTTTAAATGGATTTTAATAGGTGTTGTGTGCTCCGATTCAACAATAGAAGGGGATATACCTGCAAATTACTGTAATATATGCTACTTACTACTTATTTAATCGTTTCCTAAAACACCAGCGCTGAATATATCATTACTGCTTATGCTGCAATCCTCTAATCCAGGGCTAGATTGAATATTCACATTTGGTAAATAATTATCACCAAACATATTGGTGTTGGTGTTATTGTTAGGAACCATATTTATATTGTTGCTGCTGATATTCTTGGGAGGAGTGGTACTTACATCATTTTGGCAGCTACCATAAGAGGAGTTTTATGACAAAGCAAATGATGGACTAGCTGTGACATAAGAAACGTGCTGTTGTTGTGATGGTGCGGGGTAGTTCTAATCATTGAAATTAAAGTTATTGTTGTTAGTTTTACTCATCATTTCAGTATGAATTGCGTTATTGGGATGATTGTTGATTAGTCTAAACTTTCTGGTGATTGGTCGAATAGTTGGCACAATCATATCATAAAGTACAATCCTCTATGCTTCTTGTGTTTATGGGTAAGGCATTGGGTCAGTTGGCGGATTAGCTGGATGAGGAGTGGTGTCTAAAGGTAGCTTAGGCGTTTGAGAATTGCTGGGGATATAAATTGGTTCATTTCGTACTGGCAATTTAGCTTGATATTGGGAAGTAGTATTCATGTTCTGAAGGATGGTATTGATGGTCGTGTTCAAGAGACTGTTGGCGCAGACTGAAGAATTGTTAAAGACCTGTGTGGAATTATTGAACGCAACGGTGGAATTACCCCAATTGGTTTAGCCACTCCCACTGCTGTTATGATGATGGTAGGGGTTGCTGTTGCTGTTAGATGGTGTCCCTTGCTGATTTGGATTCATCGATGAAGGTAGGATGCAGCTAGTGTTAGCTGAACAGCTATTTGCGTGCTTGAGAGATTAAGGATGCGGAAGAGGGTTCATTCCTGTGATGTTCAGGAAGTTAGTGGAATTGAGGAAATTGCTATCTTCTTCTCCTGCGCCATTTTGCATAAACATCGTCATGGAGAACATTTACTAGTCATCGCCTTCTTGTTGAAAGCTCAGGTTAGCTTCATTTGTCTCACCTGTTCCTCTAGCTACATCGGCTTTACTCCCTTGAATCTACTTGTTCATAATATATGCTTGCTTCTATTTAGCGTCTAGGGAGAGATATGATTTAGGCAAGTAATTTCTAGGTGCACTTTGCTATGTTGAAGCAGTGTTCGCTGATGTCAGAGCAGTATACTAATAAGGAACATATTCGTTTGTGTTTTTGTAGACAATGGAATCTTTTATGTTCGAGGTTTGTAAAAAAGAGCTGCTGGAACCTGAAACAGAGCCTGTTCCTGCACGACGGCCGCTTAACGGAATAGGCGAGGCTTCTATGTTAGCAGCTTCTGTAACGGATGCCCTATTGTATGGGGACAGAGATAAATGTTAAGATTTCTCACTTTAATCAGCATTCGCGTGGCTCAAATTCTTCTTCCTGTTCAGCTAAGAAGAGAAAAAGTTTCCAGGTTGCTGTAAGGAATATAGGCTAGAGGGTTGATGCTATGTAGAGGTGTAACTCTAAGGAAGGAAACTACCTGAATGATGATTGCTGCTGTCTGGCTTAGATTATCCAAAGAAATTCGCAGGATGGGTGTTTATACTTTGATAACCTAACCCATTACCCATTGTCATCTAAACGGAATTCGACCCTTTAGGGCTTTTACTAGGGTTTTATCTTCCTTGCAAGTACGAAAACTGAGATGATCTATCAGTTTACACAGGTGAAGTGCTTTAGGCATGTGCATTTTCTTTATCGACTCCGCTAAGTGGTGAGCGAGAGAGACTTTGTTTGATCAAAGATGTGTTAGTATTCGCATTGTCGCTGTTGTTCAACAACGAAGTGTTCGTATTTGAGTTAACTCTTGTGACGATCAATTAAGATTTTTTGAGGAAGCTTCCCTGTGAGTTCAGTTACTTGCTCTTCTCACTGCTTATAGGTGTAACATGGTTTCTTTTTGAATTAATTGAGAATCAAATTTAACACAAAATTTAACAAAAAGAAGAAGTCAAAATGGAAAATGTTATTACTTTGGTGTTTTCTAAAGCGCTTAGGCAAACCCTGCAGAGGATTAGCTTGACAGAAATCCTTGCTTGACAGTGCTACCTACAATTGAAGATCCCTTGAGATAAGACGATGAAGCAGAAGTTGAAGGATTCTTTACTAAACTAGGGGATTTCAAATATTTCATATCATTACTGGAGTGCGATGTCGGCGTATCACCTGATAATCGCTACGAGACTCTTGGTGAAAATGTTCCTTAAAGACTATTTTGAGAAAGCGGAATTTCTAAAATATTCTGGATGCTTGAACCAGGGGAACTTGTGTCTTACAATTGCTGCTACGATGGTTGTGATTACTGCTGTTACGAAGAGTAAAACTGCAATATCTAGTGCTTATGCTGAGTATGCATGTTAGAGCTGGAATTGTTTTGATTTTGCGAGGTGTTGGAAGCAGAAGAATTAGATTTATGTTTCTAAAAGTTATTATTTTTCCCATTAGTTAATTTATCTTGCTGCAGCGAATAACCATGGATCCCAGAGCTTAATGACGAAGAAGAATTTGGTTAGTTTCCCAGTTATGTGCTTCCTGCTTTCCCTTTTCGAGCGAAATTAGCTGTGGAGAGAGATTAAGGGTATTTTGAATTGCTAATGTTCACAGTATTCTTGGAGACAAAACTATTATTAAGTTGCAATTTACTGCTGATTTAAGCACTAAGTGGTGTCTACATCCCGTTATGCTCCTACGATTAACCTTGACTAATGTTGTTGTGTCCACTGATTTATCTTTTCGGAGTGATGCACTACTACTATTGGTTTCTGGATGAAGTAGTATTTACTTAAGATTGAATATTCTATAAACCTTGCTAACTAGAAGGTCTGTAGAAAGAACTAGCAGAATTAGTATTAGATGCAATTGTCGTCGAGGTATTGTTGCGCGTGGAATGAGCGCCAATGAGGCGTAGTTCCAACTTAGCTTTATGTTATGGTCCTTCAAGCATACTCTTTTTCCTTTCAAAGTTTCACAAAATCCAGAGTATGTCACTAAAAGTAGGTTCTTGTTTTCCTTGTTTAATTAATATTCTTGCAGCTTATTCGATGGTCTGCATATCAAAATTTAAATTTCCTCATTCTCTCTCTCTAAGTCTTTATATCTTTCCTTCCAAAAATATAGTCTTTTTGTTTATCTAAGAATTTTGATCCTGTTTTCAAATGAATTAGACTTTAAAGCTGTAAAAAAATCGAAATGGAGTAACTCCTATCTTATTTCTTTTGTTTGAGAAGAAATGATATCATTTACAATGAAACAATCAAAAATATTTTGACACATCAAGAAGGAAAATAGCATTTCTATTGTAAATCCCTCATAGTCTAGCAGGTTAGGATACAAGGTTCTCACCCTTGAGACCCGGGTTCAAGTCCCGGTGGGGGAGTTATTTTTTTGAAAGGGGATTTTATTTTTCCCACTAAAGCTGCTTATTTAAAAAGCAAAGTTGTTTGTTTCTCTGGTTATCTAAATTATCTGGAATTTTCAAAAAAGAATACTGTTTATTTGGAGATATTTCATAAATAGCTGAGAATCATGCTAAAAGATTAATAAATAGATTCGACTTCCTAATTCATTTGATAATTTGTTATTTTGCAAACATATCTTAGAATAAAAATACAAAAAAGGGGACTAATTATCTCAATAAGCTTTTGATTAAGAAATATTTGCTGGCTTTGAGGAATTTGCCCTTCCTTTGGATTCATTTTTAGCATCTTTTCTAAGCTACCTGACATTGATCTCTTCATCCTTCTCTCCATCTAAATTAGCATACAAAAATGATTTAAATAATTTAATGTTTGTCTAAGATATTTTGATTATTTTTTGTTAATATACCACTATTGAAATCGCTATCATTTGCTTCATTTTCCGAAGCATGAGATGCTGGATCAACACTGAAAGAATGCTTATCAAAGGAATCTTTGGATGCACTGCGTTGTAATGAATTCTAATCAACTATTGGTTTAACCCTGTTGATTCTTCTCAAGACATCTGGATTTTCACTTAGCTTAGCTGTCAGCTATGCCGTAATAACATCTGCTGCTTCCTTAATTTCGAGTTTTTAAAAATGTCAACGATCAATTACATTTATCAGCTTCTTTAACATAACAAAATCAGTTATTTATTATTTTTACTTCTTTTTTATCTAGCTCAACTAGATTATCACGGACGACTGTGCTGAT
>Ga0302271_10000071_pt1 | contig 79042 bp, 43 predicted proteins | sample III_Bog_N1_1_FD_198767 | JGI IMG/M metagenome (GOLD analysis project Ga0302271, IMG submission 198767) | Peat permafrost microbial communities from Stordalen Mire near Abisko, Sweden - III_Bog_N1_1 | ecosystem: Environmental > Terrestrial > Soil > Wetlands > Peat | place: Sweden: Abisko...
AAGTCTTTCCTGAGCCTGTCCTTCCACAAATAGCTACCTTTTCTCCCTTCTTGATTTGAAGACTTACATCTTTTAGAGCAAACTACACTTCAAGCGATTCTTTTGTGAGTTTATCTCCTTCACACTCGTCGTAAGTTATGTAAACGTTTTTAAATTCTATTGAAAACTAGCTATTTGTGTCATTTTTTCTGTCAGCTTAGTTATTCAAATTGCTAAGTTGGTTGGCTTGCTCAATAAAGTCTTCTTTATTAGGTAACAGATCAGGTTATTCTTGTTCATTATCGAAATATTATTTAACTCGTTCTACAGAAATAATACTAGATTCTACCCTACAAAAGAACCGCATTAAATCTGTGAAACTCTCAGACATTAGCATTGAATAAGTTAAGCACATTGAGATAGCATTTATATCAAAAGGAAAATCAAAAGTAACTAAAAAAGCACAGACCATAGCAACGCAAGCTAATAATAAATTGCTTATTAGTAAATGTCTGATTGTCATCCATACATAAATTGCTTCTGATAATAAGTATGTATTGATGCTTTTATCTAGCTAAGATAGATAATCTTTGAGTATGAATTGTTATTTGTTGAAGGATCTTATTTAGATCACTCCCAAGCAAGCTTCACCAACAATGTTTAAAACTTTTCCTTAATTAACAGAATGTAATCTCTTCACTTCTCTATTTGAAACTCTGTATAACTTCTGAACCATGTATATTAATGCTATCGAAACACCAGCAAAGACAATCAAATAAGGGAATTGAATCATCACACCTAAAGGATATCTAGAAAAAGCAAAAAATAAATCTTAATTCAATTAAAGTTTAAGAAATAGAAAGAATAGTTTACCCTAAAGTAATTCCTAAATTTTCAAGAAAAACCGCAAATGACCAAGGGAGAAAATCATCAATAGTGACAATGTCATTAGAGAGACGATTAACAATTCTACCGACTGGATTTTTATCATAAAACTTCATTTTACTGAAAATAAGACTATTGTTGAACTTATCGAATAGCCTTTTCCCGCTGAGAATTGAGCAAATGCAATAGAAAACAGCTCGAATTAATGTTAGTGAGATGTTTGTTATTATTAGAAACATAAAAGTTCCTTAGAAAGAGCCAAAGTATCCAGTAAGGTCAGCAAAGAAGCCTTCCTCTTGATTTGTAAAGTCCTTAAGCCAGAAATCAATTGACATTTTGCTAGCTTCCATAACGAAATTGGTGATCACAAACATAATAAGAAAACCATATCCCATAGACTAGAAATAAATCTTGAAAGTATTCAATTTTATCCCTCCCCTCACTCTCTCTTCTTCGTTATCTTCTTCATCATTATCATCTTTATCTTCTTTGTCATTTGTTTGCTTCAAATTGTGATTCTATTTAGAAAATAATTCATAAAAAGACTTTAAATATTATTCTATTAGTTTAAAGTAACTTAATATATTTTTAAGTTAATACCTCTTTTTGCTTTGCTTATGAATCTTCGAGAGTAGATATAGTACTAAGTCGATTTGAAGAAACTTCAGTAAAAGAATTAATTTAAGGATCAAAACTTCCAAAGATAATAGAGTTATTTTCATCTGTATTATTATTTATATCTTCTATGAAAAGATTTGCTTCCTATTCTTTCTTAATTTTCTCTTTTTCTTATTCTTCAGTTAGTTCAGATAATATGAAATTATCTATTTACTGTTAATCTGTTATTATTGAACCTTTTTCTAAGAAAATGATTTGCTAAATGTTGGACATATCCTTCAATATGCCAAAGTGGCTTGTAACTAAGATAACAGTCTTTTTAAGCCTCTTCAACAGCAAATCTAAAATCGCTGTCTTGAAAATTTTCTCTGCAACATGAACATCTAGACTGCTGAATATGTCATCCAGTAGATAAATGTCTTTCTTCGAATACAAGGCTCTTCCAATGGCCACACGTTATTTCTATCCACCACTAAGCTTTCCTCCACCAGGTCCAATCACCTTTAGATCTCCATTGACAAAAGTCTCAAAGTCAACTTTCAGATCTGCTGCTTCGACCACAGTATCATACCAGACTTCATCAAATTCTTCGCCAAAGAGAATGTTCTCTCTTACTGACTTATTTTGCAGCCAGTGATTTTGAGATACATAAGCAGTTGAGCCATTCAGAATGATTTTATTTTCTTAGCTCTCAATAATCTAATCATCTTAAAGAAGAATTATCTCTTGTTCATAGAACGACTATCCATCAAGCTCGTTCAAGATGGCTTTCAAAAACGCCGATTTACCAGAACCTAAAAAATAAAATTTAGCAAAAATTAAGGACTCAAACATTATTTTACCTATTTTCCCTACAACTACAACAAGCTCACCCTTTTCAATTAAAAGATCCTTGATTCTAAGCTAGAAATCATTTTCATTTGAATCATTAATGATTGCGCATTCAATGCCACTTTATTCTAGAAGTTATTTTTCATATGACTTTGATTAATCTGCTCTGGAGAAGTCAAACATTTTTGAAATACAGTTTTTTTTCTTTGATTTATCTTGATTATTCATTTTAGGCCATTTAAACTTCATTTCTTTTATTTTTAAAACTATCTTCTAAGTAGAGAATGATGTAGAAGGCGATGATGATTCGAATGAATATTCATCAGACATGAAATCACTCTCAATAACAGTTTCCCTTTAGTTATTGTTCCATTAGGATTCTTCCACATGAATAACTATTTCATAAGATTAAAACACAAACACCTCATGTTTTTCACCTTTCAAACATAATGTGGTTTTTATTTATTTATTTACCATTTGTTTAGTCAACTTCTTTCTTATTGAGATATTTCTTTATTCGGTAATAAGAAACAATTGCTTAAATCACATCATCTAAGGCCCATGGGAGCATTCCTATTGAATTCGTGAGATTTGCAAAGAGTGCAATTAATGTAAAGACATTAGACTACCTTAAATCATTTCCCTCTTCAACGAATTCAACCAAAAAGAAGTACAACAAGAAATAACTGACTGAACTCCAGAAAATGCTTTATAAACCATCTAAGCAACGGACTATACTGACATGCTTAAACTCTTTACTTCTCAAAGCTTCTATTTTACCCTTGAAGATCTTTTCCCAGCCTAGATACTTTATGCTCTTCATTCCCTCAATAACATCTTTACTTAAGGCTACTCTCTTGTCTTTTGAATTCATCGATGCATTGTTGAAGTACTAAAACAACAGACAAAAGTTAAGTAAAAATAATCTAAGGTTTAGAGTTCTTACAACAATGAGTAGAACATTACAGATGTTAAACACCACAACTCCAAGTAGAACAAAAAGACCCTTGAAGATTGCGTTTCCAAGTTAAAAATATATCAGCAAAAGATTAGCCACTATCGAGCAGACGTCGGTGATTGCTTCTGTTGAAGACCAAAATAACTATAATTATCTTTCAATATCAACTGACATCAGGTTCATAACATCTGGAGATTCTTCATGATCGTCTTTTGTCTTTACTTTTTTGCTCTTATTATCCTCATCTTTTAACATAGAATTTTCAAATTCTAGCTTTTCTGATCCCTTCTTTCCAACGAGTACTTGTGCTTTGAGTAGTTTAGTAAAAATAAAATATTCTAGCATTGTCTGAGTGCTGGCTCTCCATTTTGAGCCTATCCAATCATATTGAGTACTTACAATATTTTTTATTCCAAATATTAAGATAACCCCAATCAGGAGGATGGTAATTTCAATTTTTAACTCAAATTATCCAGTTTATTCTTTCAGAATGTTAGTGATCAAATCTAAGAGCATTATGCCTCCAAAATTAATCGCTGATTACCCAACTGAAAATAAAGCACCTTTCAATAATCCCCCGCCTGCTAGATGAAAGTATGCTGAGAAGAAATCCACATTGTTTGGATCACTGAACTTACAAGGATGAGAACGTTTAAAAGATTCTAGGTTTTTTATGGTTTGGCTCACTGAAGTCGATGATGTTGAATAGTCGGAAATATCTTGATTTTCAATTTGTTTACCTTACTGCTAAAGAAATACAACCTTTTTAAGGAATCTTGTAATATTCGTGAATAGTAAATTGACCCTCTGTTCTTTGTTAGTTGAACAATTAGGCAGACAATCTTCACTAAATATTTCTCTCATAGCGTTTTTGATGGAGTTATTTGAATCTGCTATTTTTCAATTATTTGGGATTTCCAAATCAAAGGATTTAAACTATCATTTTTAGAGCTCGCTAGAGAATATCTATGGACAAATTACGCAGCTGCTTAACATATGTTAATTTCTGGTAAGGAGAACGCTAGAATAGCTTCCTGTTCAGGATAATCTTTGAATTATTCAAAATCCTCTTAATTTAGTTATTAGACTCTTTAATAAAGTATTAAATAAATATTCTTTCTTTGTCATATTTGATTAGTAGGAAGAATTGTTATTAAATTATCATTTAATTTCATTAATTATTAAAAATACTGCACTCGCCTATTTTATATCAATATTTCTATTTCAAATGTAATAGTGTCTGCTTTTGAAGTCAACTCCTTAACTAGTTGTTTCTCATTTGTTTTTTAGCAGCAAATAAATCATTTTTAAAGCTACAATTTCATTTATCAATAATTTTAAAAAAAAATTTAATAATATTATTTTTTTGTTTTATTAATAATGCTACGAACTTATTGATACACCTAGTAAAATGTATTGTAAATGATTGTTGTGTCCCTTCTCCAATTTATTTATCTTTCAAATCATAGTAATTTCTTAATAATTGTGCTAAATAATAAATATTCTTTTAATTAATAATTATTTTATTCAAAGAATGTACTGTTTTCCAAACTAAGTTAAATTACTAAAACATCATATTAATTTAGAGCTTAATTCATGCTTAAGTGTTAAGAGGATCTATTGAATCAGATAATTTACAAGATTAATAAGAATGTGAAAGTGTCCTTTACTTTGAGATTTACTCATTATCTTCAATTCTGCTTAGGTTTTTTCATATTTAGTGTCTAATTTTCTCCTAATGAGCTCAACTTTCATGAATTTAAGTATTACTAAGCAGATTATGAAAACAACAATGCCAGAAATCTCAACAAAATAAGCTCGAGTTTTTGAATTATATCCATTGATGATAAAGGATTATGCAACTCCTAACATGAATCCAACCATTTAGGACATTCCTTAGAGAAATCCAGCTGAAAATGATTCTGCTACAGGATATCCACATTCTGATGCAAGTTCAAGGAATATTGGGAACGATTACACTACTGATCCTCCAATGACAGCAAATGGAAGCATTAGCAAGAAAAAGTTTCCCATAGGCATAACTATCATTGTCAAGCCATAACCCACAATAGAACCTGATTTTATTAGAAAAATCAAAATAATAACATAAACTGCAAAAAACTTAAACAATATTGTTTATTTATTTACCGACTAATGCGACTAAAATGAATACCCTGAAGCGACGGGTCTTGGGAAACAAATACTAGCCTACTACGCTTCCAATTATTCGACATACAAAAACTCCCAAGCTTGTATAACTAGAATCTTCTGAACCATACCCAAAGGGAATCAACACAAAGGATATGTTTGTTTCCATTGCTATGTATCCACCACAAAAGAGAGAATAGCAGGCTAGAATAAGCATGTAGTTTTTGTTTTGTAAAAGTCTTTTGACAGCTTAGTTAGCTGATCCTCTTTCTTAGAAGGCAGTGAAGCTTGGTGGAGTGGGTGGTTTGTTTGAGAAGACCAGTAGACCGATAATCGAAAATTCTGTGATAAAATATGCTTAAATCTACATGATTTATTTGATAACAGTTTTGCCTTCTGTGTAATCTTTTGACTCGTTACTGATTTCATCATAATTCTTCAACTAAATTCCTGACATAAGTCTGCTTACAACTGTAAATAGTTGATGAATCAGCAGAAATAACCTTGTTACAAGCTCTCTAATAACAAAAATCAAATAGATCCTCATCAAAAATACATATCTCTCATTGTAAAGAATAACCAGCACTTAGCTTATTGATTAAGCACTGTATTAACCTTCGCTTATCTGATGGTAATATTATATCATTTAATAATATCCCTCCTCCTCTCCCCACATACTTTAAGTTCTCAAATGAATAAATAATACTTAACTAGTACCTTTTTTTTGATTTAAACCACACGAGGGAGAATTTGGTAATAGAATTTTAAATTAAAGGGTTTCCAATCCCGATGAAGATGTGTCCAAGAAGCAGGAAATAATAATTCTTATTGATAAATACCCTTGTCCAGCTTCCAAGGACTACAAGAAAGGCAGCTATTCCGAGACTTCTTTTCATTCCTAGATGTTCTATGAGAAACCCAGCTGGAAAGGATAGAGGAAGATGCAGTACATTTATTAGAAGCAAATTTATTGAGACTAGAATTGGATGAACTCCATAAATTTTTGAAACTTCTGCGCATATTGGAGATAAAGTGCTTGTGGAAATAGCATAAGAACAGCTAACTAAGACATATCCAAAAAGAGATAAAAATCTTTATGGATATTCCTTGTAGCTCTCTTAATTATCTACAGCTTCATTTTCAGTTTCTTTAAATGATTGCTGTGATGTAATGAATGGGGTTACCATTGAATTGGGATCCATTATTGTTGTTGAGTTGTTTAGATTGTTCATAATGTTGTTATCAATTTTGTTGTTGTTGTAAACTCTTTTAAGCTTCAGCAAATTATTTAAGTAAAAATTATTAATGAAAAATAAGATAATATTCAAAATTCATTCAGCATATTAATTTGCAATAAGGTTTATTTCAAAATGCTAGAACTTCTTTATTTCCATAGAATACAACAATTTGATGTTAAATATCCTAGAAAAGAATTCTAAAAATCCTCTGAATAAAAAATAAACAACACCTTCAGAACTTGTCATGAATGCAAAACTGTGATTAAAAGGAGATAACGACTTGAAAAAGGAAAGAATTATTCACCAATTATGATCAAGAGAAACTGATTGAAAGACAATAATATGGTTTCCCATATGAATCTTCTAGTAATCCTGGACCTTTGAACTATTTAAAATGATTCCATACAACCATCTAAATTCTCCATTTGATATTAATTTGAATAAAAGGTCTCACATATAATTATTCAACTTTATTTTTTATGATAATATTTGATATCTTCAATTAAGAAGAAGAATAATAATAAAAATATGATGCTCTATCAATTATTTCCTTTTTGTTTTTAGTTTTAAAAGCAGGTTTTAAAGCATTTTAGCAAATCAGGTATGACATTTTCAAGGATAGAAATTTAAGCTTTAAAAAGTTATTAAAAATGGATTAAAACCTAAAATATATCTTTCATTTTTGAGACAAATTAATTTTATTATGAAACTAAAGCTAAAATGTGAAGTACTCAAATTGAAAATAAAGGCCTTAATTTATTTATCAGCTTGATTATTTGATTAACTTATTAAAAAATCCTCCTTTCGCTTGTCTGAGTTCTTTTACTGGACCACATTCAACGATTTTCCCCTTTTCCATAACAACCACTCTATCAAATAAGTCAATGTTTTCTAAGCGATGGGTGATCACCAACAGTGTCTTGTTTTGGGAAAACTTGAAAATTTGTTCATGTAAGAGTGCATCTGTCTAGGGATCCATGTTCGATGAAGCCTCGTCAAGACATATGATATCAGTTTCTCGGAGTATCACACGAAGGAAATTCACAATCTGCTTCTCTCCATTCGATAGATTCTCACCACCATTTTCAATCACAAAATCGAGGTTCTCTCCCTGTTGTGAAATATCTACACAAACAGAACTTTTTTCATGTTTAATATCAGAGGGATGTGTTGGACTTGACGGTTTAATGGTATTTCGAATGTGCAGATTTGTTTTATTGATTTTGGCTTAAACAACTTCTTTAGAGAGTGACTCTTCTGGATCGAGATTGTGCAAGAGAGTTTCGTTGTAGAGAAATCCAAATTGAGGGATAATAGACATCTGCTCGCGAAGTTGCCTCAGAGAATAGTGTGCGATATTTGTACCTTGGACAAATATGTTTCCAAATTGAATGGGGTACATTCCGAAGAGTGCGTTGAGAATGGAAGTCTTTCCTGAGCCTGTCCTTCCACAAATAGCTACCTTTTCTCCCTTCTTGATTTGAAGACTTACATCTTTTAGAGCAAACTACACTTCAAGCGATTCTTTTGTGAGTTTATCTCCTTCACACTCATCGTAAGTTATGTAAACGTTTTTAAATTCTATTGAAAACTCTTTGCTTGTTTCTATTTCTCTATCTACTTAGTGGTTCAAATAATTGAGAGGAGTAACTGCTTTTTTCTGTTCATCCTTAATAGGTAGAAGATCAGGTTGTTCTTGATCATTATCAATATATTATTTAATACGCTCCACTGAAATAATATTTTATTCTAGCTCACAAAAGAACCACATTAATTCTGTGAATTTCTCAGATAGAAGAATTGAATAAGCTAAGCACATTGCTATTGCACTGGTATCAAAGGAGAAATCGAAAATAACTAAAAAAATGGAAAGTAAGGCAATGCAAGCAAATATGAAATTGCTTATGAGTAAGCTTCTAAGTGTCATCCATAGGTTAATAGCTTCAGTTAATAAATATGTGTTGATGCTTTGATCCAATTTCGATAGAAAGTCTTTTAGCAAGAATTACTATTTATTGAAGGATCTTATTATGATAACTCCTTAGCAAGCTTCTCCGACGATACTAATTGATTTCCCTTAATTAACAGAATGCAATCTCTTCAATTCTCGGCTTGAAACTCTAAATAATTTCTAAACCATGTAGATTAATAAAATCGCAGCACCAGCGAAGACAATTAAGTAAGGAAATTGAATAATCACACCTAAAGGGTATCTAGAAAGAAAGAAAAGTTAAATAATTGTGATACTCATTTTTGCTAAATAATAGAAATTTTTTACCCTAAGGAAATACCTAGATTTTCAATAACTACATGAAAAAGCCAAGGAAGTGGATCATCTATTATGACAATGTCATTAGAGAGGCGATTAACGATTCTTCCGACTGGATTTTTATCGTAAAACTTCATTTTACTGAAAATAAGACTATTGTTAAACTTATCGAAAAGCCTTTTCCCACTGAGAATTGAGCAAAGACAATAGAAAACAGCTCTAATTAATGTTAGTGAGATATTTGTTATTATTAGAAACATAAAAGTTCCTTAGAAAGAGCCAAAGTATCCAGTAAGGTCAGCAAAAAAGCCTTCCTCTTGATTTGTAAAGTCCTTAAGCCAGAAATCAATAGACATTTTGCTAGCTTCCATTACGAAATTGGTGATTACAAAGATTATTAGGAAACCATACCCCATAGACTAGAAATAAATCTTGAAGGTATTCTTTTTTATTCCTCCTTTTACTCTCTCCTCCTCTTCTTCTTCTTCGTTGCCATCTTCATCAATATTATTATCACCTTTTGATTTAGTTTTCTTAAAAGCATACCAGTTATTTTAGAATGAGAAACAAACAACTTAATGAAAAAAGTAGTAATTTTTAGCCATACCTATTTTGTTTATGTAATGGGGTTTTCTTGTTCTTTGATTTAGGAATTCTGAAGAGTTGAACCAATTGATAATCTAATTAAAGATCCTTCAGTAAGATTTTCGTCTGTTTGAGAATCTAAATTTTAGAAAGCAGTCTAATTTTTTTAAGCTTCAGTGGCAATATCTTGGATTAAACTATTCATTTCTTATTCTTTCTTAGCTTTTTCTTATTCTTATTCTTCAGTTAACTCACATTTTATGAAATTATCTATTAGAATTGAATCTGTGATTATTGAACCTTTTTCTAAGAAAATGATTTGTTAAATGTTGGACATATCATTCAATATGCCGTAGTGGCTTGTGACTAAGATAACTGTCTTTTTAAGCCTCTTCAATAGCAAATCTAAAATAGCTGTCTTGAAAATTTTCTCTGCAACATGAGCATCTAGACTGCTGAAAATATCGTCCAATAAATAAATGTCTTTCTTCAAATACAAGGCTCTTCCAATGGCCACACGTTATTTCTACCCACCGCTAAGTTTTCCTCCACCAGGCCCAATCACCTTCAGATCTCCATTCACGAAAGTCTCAAAGTCAACTTTCAGATCGGCTGCTTCGACCACAGTATCATACCAGACTTCATCAAATTCTTCACCAAAGAGAATGTTCTCTCTTACTGACTGATTCTGCAGCCAGTGATTTTGAGACACATAAGCAGTTGAGCCATTCAAAATGATTTTATTATCTTAGCTTTCAATAGTCTAATCTTCTTAAAGGAGAGCAGACTCTTGTTCATAGAACGACTATCCATCAAGCTCATTCAAGATAGCATTCAACAGTGCCGATTTACCAGAACCTAAAAAACAATATCAAATAATCAAATTATGAAGTAGAATAATTATTTACCTATTTTCCCAACTACTACAGCAAGTTCACCCTTCAAAATTTAGAGATTGTTGATTTTAAGCTAGAAATCTGCTTTTTTTGAGTTATTTTGAATTTGTAATTCAATATTGCCTTAATGTTCCAGAGGTTAATTTTCCAATAGTTATGGTTTATCTGATTTAGAGATATCAAATAATGAATTTGAAAGTGAATCTTTTTTCTAAAATGTATTTTGTCTATTTAGTTTGGGCCACATAAATTTCATTTAGTTAATTTTAATAGCACAATTTTAACCATATCCCAACGAAGATGATTATTATTAGTAATCTCTTTGATAATCATTATTAACCTCCTTTAATTCAGATTTCTTCTATCCAAAATCATCTATGTTCATAATAACTATTAAATAATTATTAATAATAAAGTCAACTTAATAAAACAATAACTTTTAGCATGATTAATCAATTTACCTTTTGTCAGATCAATTTCTTTTTCATTAAGAAATCTTTTTATCCTAAAATAAGAAATACCAGCTTTTATCATATCATTAAAAGTCCATGGCAGCATTCCTATTGAATTTGCTAGATTTGCAAAGAGTGCAATGATCGTAAATACATTAGACTATCTTAAATCATTTCCCTCATTGACATATCCAATTAAGAAAAAATAAAGCAAAAAATAGTGAGCGGAATTCCAAAATAAAGTTGAAAGACCATCAATACAACGGACGGAACTTGCATAGGTCAGCTCCTTACTTCTAATCAAGCCTATTTTATTTTTGAATATCTTCTCCCAGCCTAAGTACTTTATGCTTTTCATTCCTTAAATTACATCTTTACTTAATGCAACTCTTTTGTCTTTTGCTTCCATTTAGGCATCGTTCAAGTACTAAAAGCAACCAGCAACATAGTAAGACATTTTGTAATCATTAATTGTAGTAAAAAAATAATATAACTATTTTTACAACAAAGAGAAAGATATTGAGAGTGTAGAATAGCAGGACTCCAACTAAAACAGAGAAACCACTTAACATCACACTCCCTAGCTTATAATACAGCAACATTAGTGAAACAATAACTCCAAGGACATTGGAGGCTGTTTCTGCGCAAGCCCAAAATAAATTCAATTGTCTCTCAATGTCAACTGACATAAGGTTCATAACATCTGGTGATTATTACTCTTTTTGTGTATCTGGCCTGCTTAAATTGCTTTTGGTTTGGTCATTTTATTCACTGGCATGTTGATCTTATTATTATGAATCTTGATTTCCAACGAGCACTTGAGCTTTAAGTAACTTTGTGAAAATAAGATATTCTAAGATTGTTTGAGTGCTAGCTCTCCATTTCGAGCCTATCCAATCACTCTAAGTTTTAATAATATTCTTTGCTACAAATAGTATTACAATCCCAAGAAGGAGCAGACATATTTAAATCTTTAACTTAAGTTCTCCAGTGTACTCCTTCAGCATATCTGTGATTAAATCTAAGAGAAGTATACCTCCACAATTTATCAATTATGATCCAAATAAAAGTAATGAGCCTTGAATTAAGACTCCACCTGTTGAGTGAAAATAAGCGGAGAAAAAATCCACATTATTTGGATCACTGAACTTAGAGGGATGAGACATTTTATAGGATTCAAGTTTCTTTATGGTCTGACTTACTGAGCTAGCTGATGCAACATATTCCCCAATGTCATGATTTTCTATTTATTTATCTTACTACTGAAGGGCTACAGCCTTTTTAAGAAACTTTGTAATCTTAGTGAATAGTAAGTCATGTGTCACTTCTTTGCTTTTAGGGGATGTAGGTAGTATGTCTTCACAATAGAAATCTTTCATGGAGAATTTGTTTCTTTAACTTTCAGATTTGGTTTTTGATTTATTAATTATTAATACTCCCATTAAACTTAGGATTTGTAGTGAAATATTGAGAGAGTCTAAGATAATTAATAAGAAAATGAAAAACAAACATTGCATTCATATTCCGCTCATTTAGTAATCATAACAGAAGAACACATAATTTAAAAGCTTAATCTGATTGCAGACTTGTTTACATAGAAATACATTGAAAGATTCTTAAACTATCAGGAAATCTTTTATCAATATCGTAATTAATCAGAAAATATATATTTATTAATAAAATTGTCTTTATTTAATTAGTATTTCATGAGATAAGTTAATACCTCTTTCCTTTCTTTTAATTTATCTGGTGATATCTTGAATATATATTTATTGCTTATAGATTCCTCAATAAAATCTTGGCCATTTGATCTTTTTTTTGTAGAATTATTAACTCACAAATTTAACTCTTATTTGCCTGATTTAATAGTCCTGATTCTTAACATAAAATGCTTTTCGATTGACTTCAAATATCCTGTTGAAAAAGGGTAAATGTGAAGGAGATAACATATTTAAATAAATATTTTCTTAATGGTTTGGAATAATATAAGTATTAGTCTCTTCATCTTTTATGTAAAGCTCATAGTAAAACACAAAGAAAATAGCTTCATAATGGCCTATTGGCCTAAAATTATTATTATTGAACATGTTGTCCATTCATCATCTCCTTTAACTAAATAGATTTTTTTTTCCATTTGATTCTTTTCTCTTCTCGTAGGGATAATTAGCTTATTTTTAGAGTTAATTATTCTTTGTAAAGTTAAAAAAATATTAATAATAGCATCAAACAAACAATTGCCAATAATCTTTTCATTTTAGATTTTTATGATTTTTAAAATTGTAGTATTGAAGTTTATTATGTTTTTAGTTAAATTGAGGTAAATGATATTATTCAATTTTTTTAATAATAGATAATCTATTCACGTGTAAAAAAATTTTCTTTTCTTTTTCTTTTCAATTATTCATATTCAATAAAAAACTTTTAAACATAAATTCATTTATATTTTTAGAGAAGCCATCCAAAAAACACTGTCGATGCAAAAACAAACAAAACAACATGTAGTTGTAATTTTTGCTTATTTTAAAACCCTTTACCCTTGGCTTAAAATCTCATTTTATTTTGGCAAAAAAGGATTTAAATATGTATTTGACATTTTTAAGTTAATCTTTGAAGTGTTTATGGTTTAGACGATTCAAAAGAGAGAGAGAGAGAGATAAATACTTTAATAACACTGCTTTTAAATATTTAAAATAGCTTTTTAAAAATGAAATTAGCAATCCATATGAATAAATGGATTTCTGATGTTTATTAGAAGATTCTTTTTATTCGAAAATCCTCGAAAATGAAAAACTAAGTAGTAAAAGGAAATAAAAAAAATTAAGAAATGACAATACATAAAAAATGAAGCTAACATTTTTTCTTTATTATCTATCATTGATAAAAAATACTGATTGATATTGAGATAATGATATGATTACTTCTGGGATATATTTAATCAAAAAATTATGTATTTGTATTTCGGTAATTCGTTTCTTTCACCTGTCGTAGTTTAAATTACAAAATCAAAATTTCTGACGGCCTTCATAATCTTTTATAAACTATTCTCATCGTTTGATGTAAATCCTTAATTTTAGAATGTAGGAGTAATATTAAGATTTTGTTTCCAAATTTGGAATCCTCAATTTGCTAAACAAGCCGAAAAGAATTAACTCTAAAGCAGGCTTTATGATAAAAATATTGTTAAATCTACGGATGTTGAAATTCAAAATAAATGTGTAAAACACCAATAGAAGAAGAGAAAATAATCGTTGTAGTTTATCTAGAACAAATAATTTCGGGGATCAAAATAAACTGTAATTAAATTCTTTCGCAATTCGGTTGAGAAACAAAACCTTCCCATTTTGATCTCTTGGTTCAGTGAAATTAATTCGTTGGTTGCGCCCGACACTGAAGGATACAAGTATCACAAATTCAATAATTTCAGAAGCATAAAAGTAGCAACAAATGAAAGTAACTTTATAATTTATTGCAACAATCTTTATCCGCATTTCACTGATCAGTTAAATAGCTGAATGCGCTCCAACACTTCTGGATCACCAGTATTTGCTGTAAGAGAAAATAGCCACAGCACCTTGCACCATTTTATCTTAATCATCTTCATAAATTGCTGCGCAACCTATTTCAATGTAGCAAATATTCTCTGCAGTTGGTTTTTCTTCTTCTACTACTCTCTAGGAGCTGACAATAACCGGTTGGTACATGCTTCGGGGATTTGAAAACCTCCAATAATACACTGTCTTTTCAATACACGGGAACCCAACTTCAAATACAATTTATGCTCTAAAATATCGTTATGATTTGCAAATATTTCTATCATCTTTAAAATCCTCATCCAATACGATATCTGTAGGGTTTCTAACTAATGACTCTTGGATTTTCATCAAAGCTCTGATTGTATTGGCTCCATCATCAGGATTCAATGACTCTGCTTCTGTGTTCATTGAAAAACCAGGAATCCCATCAATTTCTGCTCCTCAAAATCACTTAAGCTTATCTGGAGAAATCACCACTTTTTCAAATTCAATAATCATTAATTAAGGTTACTCCTCATCGAATATTGGGCTCACTCCCGCCTGCGCTTTTATAAAATATGTATGAATATTGATTCCCTCTTTTTTACCTTAAAATTACTGTGATTTTATTTGTATTAATAAAATATTTGCTCTATTGATTAAAAGGTAGTTTTATACTTGGATCCATAGCCTTTCAATGATAGCCTCGTAAGTCCTATGCATAGGAAGCAGTCTATGGGCACAACCTTATTTTGGCACTTTGATTTATTTTATAGCCTCACCAATACCTACAAAGTTCTCAGCTCTGGCTCAGACTAAGAGATAATGGATGCCCCACATTTAGCTTATCCAGATCCTACAAATTTCTCCAATTAAAACTAATTCACAACATAGTTTCTCGTGATAGAAAACGATAATAATGGAATAATCATTTATTTCGAAGTGAAAGTGATCCAAGCACCAAAAACTCAAATCATTTTTAATATGCATAGCTACTCTTAAACTGTGTTTTTTTTTTGCTATTCAGTTGGTTTTTAGGTTTTGATAAATGGACTTTGGTATTCAGTCCTGCCCACTATCCTTTTTAACTATTGGTATAAGGTAGTGATCATCTATGATGCAGATGAAACAAAACAAATTAGAATTTTTCTTCAAGGCCCGACGACAATTATAAAAACATTTCCCCTCTCAGTGTTAAATACAATTACAGACATTTAAATAGGGGAACCAGTGAGCACATTATCAACTTTCATTAAGTAAAATTGCTGTTAATTAAAATTCGAGGTGCTTTTTTAATGTTTTTTTAATAGCAATATCAGGATCTACTAAGGATCTTTTGTGGCTGAAGACTCTACATGTCTTTTGTACACTGCTAGGAAATAATACCACTGTTTAATATGCAAAACTGGGAATGATTTGAGCTATCAAAATGGAATGAAATGCATCCAACAAGCATCTCCTCCAGTCGTAACTACTAAACCAAATATCTAAGATTGGACAAGAGTCTAGTGTCCAAAAGAGTAAATGTATTTGAATGGAGATTCTTCATGTTCTTGTAGATTTGGTATGTACAAGAGTGGGTCGTCTTGCTTGATATGTCCATTATTCTGCAAAGGATGCACAGATTCTTAATCTTGCATTGAGAAGGATCCTCTCAGGAATCAGATCAACAGTAAACAATTTGAAATTAAATCCAGTGAAATATTTTTTGCTTTTTTTACATAAAACCAGTAATAACTAAATCTCTTTTTGAAAAATAGACTCTTGTGCTGATTCATATTTTGATGACGGGTATCTGTGCATCTCTAGGGTTTATCGCATTCCGCTTCGTTAGAATTTTGTCAAACTTCTTCCCTAAATCAGTTCCGATGTCTTTTCAGCATACACTATGACTGCGAGTGAATTGAATTTTGAATTGAATCAACCTTATTTCTTTAGCTTCTTTCTAAAATAAGTTGATCCTTCTAACGCAGCTGACATTGAATATATTATTGCTTTTGTGAGAGATGGAATCAAAGATGTTTTCACTATTTCTCTCCTTAAATAGCAAATCCCCAATAACTATTAAATATGTCTGTATAATTTTTCAGTGAAATTAAAGTGTTTTAGTGTCTCCAATGAATCCATCTGGATAGGCCTTTGGACTGATCTAATTTATGCAAAAATAGCCATATAAAATGTTGGCATAGGAATTTATGAGACTATGTCTCTTCCAACAACTAACTTAATCTTCACAAGTCCAAGTATCTGTGTTTAATACTGCTAACAGACTACTGGGTTAGCGTTACCTCCACTGATTGGATAATCATCGCTATCGTTTCCATTCATATACATTAAAGGTGATAATCAGGAATATTATTTGATTAAATCAAAACCTTAGGGGGACTAAAAAATTAAGGCAAATATTTGTTTTTTAATAAAACAACATGTTTATTTTTGTAGGATTGATATTTCCTTCTGACGGAAAGCTCCAAGATTTCTTTGATTTGCAGTAAAAGACAGCTTAAATAATATTATCTTTTGGTTCTATGGATGTGATTCGTTCAGGTAGTTTCTTCGTCTGCTAAAACAAAGCTGAGTTTTCCTCTACCCAGTCAGTAACTTTGATCTTTTCAGCTACTGAAGTTTTGCCTATGTAAGGAATCCAAAGTACTCAAGGAGTCAGTGGTTCAATGTCTGTAGATATTCCAGGAGAAAAGACATTTTCAGTACAAATGAATCTGATAATCTTCAGCATCGACAAAGATATCACCTTTTTGAGTTACAAATTCAATGCTCTAGAAGTGGAATATCAACTAGTTCCTTCAAATTCCTTTAACCTCTGCTTTGTTAGAATATGCTTCCCAACAGTTTGCAAGCAAACTACCTATTCATTCTTGAGTATTGGTGTATCCAACTTCATCGGTAATTAATTATTTCTTGCTTTTAATAAAGTTAATACTCAAACTTATTCTTATTCTGATTATTGTAGTGTAAAAATTCTAATTCAATACAATAAATCATTCTTTCTTTCTTCTTTTCATCTCACTAGCAATAATCCATAGAGACTTGAACTAAGAAGCATCTCAATTTTTTCTTTACGAATTCGAAGTTGTGTGCAATTTCAAAAGAGAGCGTCTCCAGTTCCTTTTGGGCTCGGCGCTAGATTTAACAGCGAAAAAAAGTATCCAAATACCAAATTCAGGTGTTCGTAACATTTACTACAACAATATGAGATTCTTCGAAGGCAGCGATTTCTACTTTGACTATGATTTAAATGACCCTTGCTTCATGTACTTTAACCTTGAGAATATGAGTTGTATCAAGGCAAAGATAGGATATGCTATTTTTAATTCGACTACAGTCCTGACAATTAGCTGTTCTAGCTAGATCTCCGAAAAAGGAACCATGATCATGTATAACAAATACACTTAAGAATGCTTTGATACGAATGTAGTAGATCCTCTTTGTGATCAGCTCAATGAAGACTTACAAGCATGCATAGTATGCAAAGATCCGAATGCTGAAGTAACTAATCATTGTTTATGCAAAGAAGGTTTTTTTCTATCAGCTAGCTAAGAGATCTGCGTTGGTAAACAGAATAGTTAGTTTCTAAAATAGATTAATTTTTGAATGGTGAAATTTGATTTTTTTTCTCTTCCTCTTTCGATTGGATTAGCTTGCCATCCTAAGTGCTCGACATGTTCGACTAATTATGATTTTTGCACTAAATGCAAGTATCTTGAAACTGCTACTCCTGATTGTGGCTGCATTAACAGCAGTCAATTTTTGGACTCTACATATTAATGTTAAGGTAAAGAGAGAAAAAATACCAATATTTTTACCATCTTTTGTAATAAATTACTAAAACCAAAGTTGTATTTTTTCTTAGGTTGTTCTGCTCAATGCACTTCATGCCAAGGAGATTCAAATGATTGTACAGAATGCTCCTCTGATAGAGTAAGTCCACCAGAATGCGGTTGCAATCCTTAGTTTTATGACACAAAAATATCCAGTATCACATATTGCACTCCTTATTCCTGCGCTAGCTAGTGCCTGGGATGTGAATTTTCTTCTTCTAACTGCTTAGATTGCTAGGAAGGAAGAATCAACCCTCCTTATTGTATTTGCAAAGAAGGTCTTTATGAATTTTAATCTGAATGCATTTCTTGTTAGTCTCACTATTTCTATGATTCTGAGTTACTAAAATGTGTTGAATGTGCTGATAACTGCGAGGAATGCTCTAAAACCAGTGGAGCATGCAGTACGTGCTATGAAAACTAAATTATGGTAGATTCTAAGTGCTTTTGTTCTGATATGTCTGATTTTATCATCTTGAAAACTGGAGAAGTCGAATGCTATACTGGAATGAATGTTGGTCTTTCAGTTTAAATCATTGATTCATAGTTTTGTTTGGTCTTCACTTTTGACGAAAACCTAGTTGCAATAGACTTCATGGAATTTCCCATTGACACCCTTATTTTTATATACATCAACCAAGTTCCATCCGAAAACTACTTTGTTTCTCAAACCATTTAGGAGGGAAAACAGCTTAAACTTATTCTCAGCTTTAAGGAAACCTTTTCAGCATCAGGAGGGAGTACATACTTCATGCAAACTCAATAGTTCAAAAGCGCAGAGACATCCAAACTCTTAGATCATTCATACAATACTAAGCCTTTAAGCTTTTAAATTGGGCCAATTGTTTATGCAAGTGACTCTTGGTCTTCTAGTCCATCGATACGAGAACTTACCGCTTTCCTCTCAAGCCAAGATCCAACAACAATGACATTTATCAGACAGACATCGATAATATTCTATTTTCTGAACACTCTCCAACCAACAGTGATATTTATCATGACCACAGTCACAATCCCTCCTAAATTATACGAAGTACTTAAAGTTATATCTTTGATGATATTCCCATAAGTAGAAGACCAGATGCAAGTGAATTACAACTCAACAAATGATTTTTTCATCTTTTCCACTGAGAATGTTAATGGAATATCAGCGAATTCTCAGCCAGTCTTTCGAAGGTTTTATTTTAGCAATAGTATGGTACTAAACATTCCAATAGCGGTATCTTCAACTTTGCTTTATGCTTTCCTTTTTTTGGTCTGCTAGATATTCAAGTAGGTATCTTTGAAAAACACTTTGATAACCAAATTAACAAAGGTAATCGAGTTCCTTCTGAAATAGTTCAACTCTCAAAATGAACTATCAATCTTACTCCTTTCCTCCTCAGTATTTAACTAATTTATGAATCTAGATAAAACATCATATTATTCTAGAATTGGATTGTATGCTGCTGTTTCGATAATTGTGATCAACATATATTTTCTAGTGTATAACTACAAGTACTTAAAATCTCAGGAGATACATATTATGGTGAAGAATGATAAGAATATCTAATCTGGTTTATTGATTTCTTAAAGTAAAACTAGTACCAATTATTCATAAGTTGAAAAGCTAGACTTTGAGCGACATCCAAAAATTGTTCGATTCTACTTTTCCTTTTAAATCTTTAGAAAATATTTCGTATCAGCTTTAATCATTTTTTCATAAGATTACCCAGCAGTTCTCTGCTCTGGATGCTAGGCTGTTTGCTGCATAAATATGATTCTCTCAGCAGCAACTAGACCTTATAAAAGCTTAATAGATAATCTTGCCAAAACATTAGGTGAAATATGTCTTATTATAGTTTGGAGTATATTTTTATTTAGATTTCTTCCATTCCATAATCTCATTCAGTAAGAAATAACAATCCCAAAGGAAGACGTCAATAAATTTATGGTCTATGGAAATATTGCTCTTATTACCCTAGTAATTTTTAATTCCTTGTTTTTATTTTCATTTCTTTGGTCAATAGTTGTAATTATAATATCTCGAATTAAATCGAAAACAACCAAGACTAAACAGACTGAAGAATCAAAACCAGTGCACTTCTGTGAATACAATCAACAATACTTTAATCGAGAATTCAGAATAAGGACATCAACACAATTCTCTTAAATTACTCAAGTGAGTGGGAAAATACTATGATGTGAAATTTATGTATTTGCACAGTTTATTAAACTATTGAAAAAAATAGTAGAATTATTTAATGTTCCTCTTTGTAGTTTTGATAATGTAAAAAATTCTTCAATAAAAAAAGAGATAATATTAAATCTATTTTTTTTTTCAGGTTGTAGATTACAAATACAAACAGAAAATGTGAAAATATTTAAATAAAAGTGAATAATATCTCTCAGTTCATTTTCTCATCAAATTGACTGGCTATGATGAAATCCAATAATCTCACACTGTTTGGTGGTTTGTCAACGTAAATTTCAAAATAATAATCATATTGCTCATCCTTAAGAAATTTATCTTCCTCTGCAAGTCTGGCAACATTCTCATAGTTTGGGTAATCAGCTATTCTGAAATATTGCTTATCTATGTTAATCCTAAACTCAAGAATTTTCTGAGTTCCTATGTTCGTTCTACCTGAAAAGACTTCTTTACCTTTGACTATTTTGTCAACGAATCCTCCCGTGAGTTCATCGTATCCGAAACTTGCTTCCCCTAAAAACTGATTGAGCTGAATATTCTTAGGAAGAAGGCAGAACTAAAAATATGGTTTTTCATCGTCTATGTTGTGAAGGAGTTAGAGTCTAACGATGTAGTTAAGGTTCTTAAGTAGTTTGCTACTGATTCTGCAGACAGCGCAGGCATTATATTAAGTACGATTGTGAGTTACAAGGAAAGTTCCATTGGCCTCCTTAAGAATTGTTGCATTCTATTTATTTGAATATCCGTTGTCATAAGAGATAAGACTGATTGAAGGTAGTAAAGATGTGGTTGCATTTATTGTTTGTTTAATTTGAGGAATCTAAGGAATGAAAGTAGTTTGAGAGCTGAGTTCATTGGAGAAAACATGCAGTTATTCTAAGAGTTACATAATAGTTTGCTGTATTTTATTAGCTGAATCCATTGAATAGCGTTCTTTGAGTGTTTCGTATTGCCCATTGAACGAACAATTGGCTTCTTTTTTAGCTTATTTCTTGTTGCAAGTTCTTTCGAGGAGATCTTTCAGCAAGTTATCTACTTCTTCAAATTAAGCAGAGAGTAGTACTTCTTAAAGATCTAAAACAAACTGTGAGTCTAATAGTGAATCAATAGCATTTTCATAATACATTTAATCAAGTATATCGAGGCTTGATAGATCTTCTTTCATAGATTTTTCCAACATGTTTTGGACATTTTACAATAGATCTTTGTAAAACTGTTCTATTTCTTTTTTTTAAGCTCTTATCGATTCAATTGTTCTGTTTAGTTTTCTAGTAACAATAGAGTCTTCGATCATTGGGCACTCAGCTAAAACACAGGATGATTGGTCATCTGAAAGCAAAGCAGAAATTGATACCAAATGCTAAGAAGGAAGTTATTTCTCTTAAGCGCAAATTTAGCATATTTTATATTCAGAAGTGGCATTCGTTAAATGTATCAAATTGCAATATTCTTCAGGGTGATAGGTGCACTTCTTCTCAAGGATTTTGGATATTATTTCAGGATCTTAGGCCTTACTTTTATTTTTATTGCTCTTTGCTGTATCCCTAAGCATCTCTTTGTATCTATCAGAAAATGTGTCTCTAATTCTTGTTTACAATATTTTTTTTTTGATTTATTAAATTGAAGAGTCAAATTGTTAGATTCTAATTATCAACAAAAAGCAATTAGTTTATCTTAGGAAATAAATGAAGAGAAAGACAATTAAGCCTGATAAGGAATATTGAAGTGATTTGTTTAGTTTATTTTGATTCAAATAATGAAAAATGTAAAGAAAAGCTAAATCATCTTGGGTTGTTGTCTTTCTTTTTTCCTGCTTTAGATTTCTATTGCTTAAATTTCAAGGAAAATTATTTAAATGAAAGTAACTTTTAACCTTCGTAATTCTGAAGGGCAGATAATCATCAGCAAGGAATAACTTGTGATTATTTTTGAAAAACTTCAAAACCAGAAATTGAACTTGGGTCTCATGTCATGTGTGACAAGGATATTAACTATTTTTTTATCTTGGATTTCTTTCAAAACTGAAATTGTATCAAGCCAAGAGTTATTCCAAGCAAGTTTTTATCTTCGTAAACACTTGCAAGAAAGAGTATTAAGAAAAAGCTGAAGGTGCTCTGATATTCATCTTGAACATCAAAAAGGTAATAATCAGCTAAATAAAATGCTTGTATTATTTATCAATCAATTTTAATACAAATATCATTCCTTTCTTAATTAAACTATTTAAAATATCCTGAAATCAATAATAGAATTGAAAAGGAACTGGAAATATTAAGTGGATTCAGATATTTATAAAAAATTATGCAAACTAATACAGTAGAAACAAAAAATATCTTAAATAATAAACCGAATAGTTTTCAATGGAATTTAGTAAGAAATGGGGATAATCGATTGTTAGTACCTCTTGAAGGAACAAAAAATTGTTTTTTTAAAGTTGATTCCAATGATCAAAATGATAAGTTTGAATTTTCTTTCCTTTAAAATAAATGTTAAATACTTCAATAAACAAAAAGAGTTACTTTTAAAAAAATCAAAATACTCATAGTTTTGCTATTTCTCTGCACACACCATCTTATCGCTTTAAGCCACTAGCGCAGGCTGCTTCAAATATGTTTTTGAGATTAATCTGATGATTTCGGGGATCAATATCTTCAGATTCCTCATCATTTTAGTCAGTTTCGGGTTATTGATTTATCTCAGCAGAATCTTCTCTCGACCATTATTCTTGGCATTATTCAGTTTAGGGAGGGTCTAAACTAACTTATTTTTAATCGTCATGGTATTAACCCTTATTTCGAATGCTTCTTGAGCATATAGGTACAATTACAATCAAAAGTAGAAGGAAAAATGAATATTTCTGAATAGCAGTTATTCTCATTGTTTTTATGGTGTTGTATTTTTATTTATCTGAGAGATAATTTGCAATTAGTTTTGTTTACTTAAAAAATTTATTATTTTGAAATGGAAACTTTTGTTTTTTAAGGACACTAATCATGTCTCTTTCAAGATGGTTCTATTAATAGACAGATATCTGTCGATTCATAATTATAAAAATATTCAAATGGGAGTAATTAGAACTGTCAGTTCATCTGATTATTAGAACAGAACAACAAGAAAAAATACCAGTAGCAGCAGAAACTCTTGAATTATCTTTCAGCTAAAATTGAACTATTTGAGAAAAAGACTTTGAAAGCAATTGTTCAAGTTAAAAAAACACGGTAATATTTCCACTTTCGAGCCAGAATGTTGAAAAAACAAAAGTTGAAAATAAGAAACTTTTCATTAGAAATAAAGAGGTTCTGAATGATAATAACTAGAACAAAACAGAGCTCTAAATTTATTATCTTTCAGAACAGGGTATAAAAAGTTAATCTGAAGATATTTCATCATAATCGAAAAGGGTTTAAATTGTTTTTTTTTCATTTTCCTTTTCTTATTTTTGAATGTATTCAAATATCAATTTTATGCAAACATTTATGATATTATTTTTTCTTGTAAACAAGCGACTAATTTAAGAAAAATCTTCTAGAGTAAAGAACTTTATTGCAGAAATTGAAACCCAAGGAAAGTTTCAAATGACTTTTATAACCTAATTTAGAAAAGAATAGTGTGTAAAAGGGATAATTGTTTTTAGATTCATTGAAGATTATTGCAAATCTGTCAAATACAATGCTCTTTTAATGGCAAATATTTTAACAATTTTGATGGTTAATAACTCTTAAATGATCAAAGCTCAATTTTCAAGAAGTAATCATGGATAAACATTATAAAGTTTAAATAAAAGAGGAATCTTGTTTAACCCACTTCTCTTAAACTTCAAAAACATAAATAAAGCAAAAACTAGTTTTAAATTATTTAAATTAGTTACAACTTTGTGATGTCTAGCAGGTAGAACACAAACAAGCACAATAGATGATTTTGATTTTAATTTTGAGTAAGTAATTACTGTAAAAAAACTATTTGATTTTTATCCCATTTTTCTAAATGAGTTTGAAATATTTGGTATCCCAATAATTAAGAAAATCTCTTGTAGTATTTTCCTTTTGCAAAACCAACTTGCTTTTAAACCTGCTATTAGACATAATATGTTTCAAGCAAGGTAGGTTATCAATTCATCAAATCTACAGACCCAATATCTTTTATGAGAATTTGTGGTTGAAGAAATTCACTATGGTGTAACATCAAAATGCTAATATTTCTAGTTTTTTCTCCGCTGTTTATCACATTCAACAATTTACTAATACATTTTAAGGCAAAATAATTAAGTATTTGTACTTAGTTGTATTATTAAGTCCACCACTTTTCCTGTTTTTTATTAAGTCTAAGAATACTAATTCAATAATTCCATCTTCCCACCTTCTTTGATTAACTAAAGTTATTTTATTGAAAATTAGAATTAACGTTAAATGATAAGATAAGTCACAAATACATACATTAATGAAATTCATTAAGTTTCTTCTAGTTTTAATTTGTTTTTCTTATTTTCTTTTTTGTATTTTTTAACAAGTAACTTGCAATGTGGAAACCAAAAAAAGAATTCAATTAAGCTGATAGGCTCTTTTCGAAAGTGATATTTTCTTCTATTTTAATTAGTATCTTATTTATTGATCAAAATTTAGAGACTCAAATTTTATTAAGAAATCTTACTGCAAAACGATACACTAATGAAGGAATGTAAGTTATTATAAAAATGAGAAACAAATTAGTTTTTCCCTAAGAGAAAAAGCTGAGAAAATTTGAGAGAGCAAGTACAGATAGATGCATGGTCTTTCGTTTTCAAATCAGGCAAAAACATAAATAAGTAGAATCCTGAATATGTGTAATCTCATATGATCATTTGAGATTAGACATTGATGACCATTTTCAAGCAACTTGATAAGGGATTTAAAAATTGGAAAAATGAAGAAAACAATTATGAATTGCCTTCCAAAAAAAGCAATAAAAATTAGGGATATCTTTTGCAGTTTAAAGAAAAACATATCCTGTTGCTTTTAAGGGAAGTGAACAGTTTAAACAGGTAAATATTGGAGTTCTTATTTGTATAATAATCTATTTGCTTTTAAAATTGGAAATGCTGTTGAGAGATATTTTTTATTAGGGGGATTATTATCAAATTTTAAGATTCTATTTTTTGAGAAGTTGGATCAATGGAAAGGAATCTTTTAAAGTAAACGAAAAATAGATATTTAACCCTTACTTAGTAAGGAGAGACTCTTTTCTATCTGATAAAGAAATAAACGTCTTTTGTTTGGTTTCAGAGACTAGTATTAGGTACCTCTTCATGAAAAAACGGGATGGAATATCTTGGAGATTGACAAAAATATAATTTGCTCTAATAAAAGCAATTCAAAGCCTGCTAGTGTTTTTGGGAGAACTGATAAATTGTTAATTTGATAAAAAGATATTAAAACTCTAAAATTATTAATTCAAATGGGCGTTTACGTGGAAATCTAAGAACATCCTTAATAACAACAAAAACAACAACAAATCCTTGTGGATTCTTCCATTGACGAAGCTAGCAATGCAATCAAACTATCTTTCTCTGAGATGCCTGATCTAAATGCAGCTTAAGATTTTTATTCTCCAGAATATTAAGTCCAATCACTTGACGAACTCTATAAGCTTTATTAGAGTTCATTCAAAATACCTTCAAGAAGTTCTCCAAGCGAGATCCTGTCTTCTTGTGGCCCTTAAATTTCAACTTTTTCTAAATTACATTTAACTGTTTCAGACATTACAATTCATGCAAACGAAGCTGAATTGATGGGCTAATCCATCTCAAAACTGACTAATCTTGCTGAAATTGAGATCGAAGACAAGTCTGGGTGTTTCATAGAATCAGGAATCAACTCACTTTTATCATCTTTTTCAAAGCTCCCTAATCTCAGAAGCCTAAATTTAAGAATACAATACTACAACATGTCTGATGAACAACTCCATAATCTTGTAATGCGCTTGAAAAATATTGTGAATCTTAAAGTTCTCACTCTTCATTTTAACAGCCATTCTTTAATATTCGAAAGAGCAATAACAGTTTTCTTTGACCTGGTAGAATCTCTCAATTTAGAAAGCTGCTTGCTGCACATGTAGAACGATAGAAAGTTCTTAAAGAAAGATCAGTATGAACAAATAAAAGAAACCTAAATCTCTGAATAGCCTTATCAGTTCAACATCCTTCTCTTAGAACTTAGCTCTTATTCATTGAAACAGCAGTTTTCTGCAAAGCTACTTCATCCTGAATTATCTTAATTCGGAGTCAATTAAACACCCCAAGGATTTCTTCCACTGCTCTTCTAGAAGCTATAAAATCTCCATCTCCTCGAAAATGTAAATCTTGATTTGCGCAGTAATAATCTCCCAGTCGAATCTGCGAACAAATTCACCGAAGAGTTAATCAAATTCAAGAATCTCTTAGCCTTGGAAATCAATTTCAGCAGCAACCTCATTCTTTTGAAAAGCAATTACTTCATCTTCTGGTTCTTATGCAAACTACACAAGCTGCGCACCCTCACTTTGAATCTCTCTTCTAACAAGCAAAGTGAGAAATCCAACAAAGAATTGGATCTTTCTGATTTATCTTCTGATCTGATTTTCAACATCTCCAGTCTTTCTTTAACACTAGACCACAACACTTTCGGTGAGGACAGAAATGACAACCTAACAATGATCTTATCAAAACTATCTTATCTCACTCATTTAGAGATGAATTTCAAGAAATTCAGTAACCAACACATCCAAAGATAAATTACAGCAAATAACTCCAAAGCGACTCGCCTCTAATCTTTGAAACTCAACCTTGGAAACACCGAAATTCTAAAACCAGAAATGATGGATATTTGCTCTTGCATCAAGAGGCTGTTGGTTTTAAACACCCTCAACCTCTGTCTGCCTGTCAAGCAGCCAGTCAGAAATGAAATATTAACTAAAATTAAAAGAATAGTTAACTTCTCCATCTGCTAAAATCAGCTATTCAAAAATAATCACTGAACTCAAATAATTATAATAATAATAATTCGTTCCTTTTTAGCAATCTTTTTCTTTAATTCAATTTCAATCTTTAAATGCACCCATATTTGTGTGTTTCAATAATCTAATAACTTTATTGTTTCAAACTCTATTCTTGCATACATTCTAACTATTTACATTGATTCTTTAAAATCGTAATTATCAAAATCCCCCCTTTGTCCCTTTGTTAAATTGTCTATTTCTAACGATTTTTCTTATTTTTCTCCGTCGATCAAAAAGCAATCACAAAATGATTTTCGAAGTCCCGTCCTTAAAACATAGCTCTTTCAATTAATTATTTCAAAAATACACCAAATGGTTATTACATTACTTATAAATAGGAAGAGAATAGTAAACAAAAATAGAGAAAATAATAACCTTTTTTCTGTTAGCCCCATATGAAAAGCTATTTATATTATTGAATTGCTCATGGCTCAGGCACATCAGGCTATGCGTATTTTTATGACTTCAGTTGATCTATTTTAAACTTGATTAGATGCTTTACAAGGAAGAAAGCACCAGCTCCAAGAATCATAGCAAGCGCAACTGAGCCAGTTACAATACCAGAAATTCCCCCTGCATCTAACCCTTCCTCTTCGAAGAAAGGAGTTGAATAAAGGCAATAACTTTTGTCTATGTAAACACAGGTTGTGTCTAAATAAAGTGAAGAAGATCCATTATTGATTGTGCATCTTGCAGTGAGCCCATCAGTACTAAGCTTTGCAGGAGTGCTTCCTGTGACAGTATTTGTCGACAGATCGTAAGTAAAACAGACATAATTTTTATTATTATTTTAAGAATCTTCAGTTAAAATATTGAAATCCACAGTAAAATCATAAGAGTCAGCGATTTCGAGGATTTAACGACTACTACTACCAAGGAATCTACTAGCAATTGTTAATGTCTTGACTGCTTTTGCTTGGATGATAGGATAGCCCGAACAGTTAACAAGCTTACATGCATGATTCTTGGATATTATAGAAGAAATGATCCCTTCATAGCCAATAATATCCTCTAAATTGTCTTCAAACAGATTAACAACTGTGTCACCCAACATTTCGGTTGCATTCAGAGATGTTTTAGGTAGTTTACTTGCTTTTCCAGCTTGAAATACAGTCTTCACATTAGTATTACTCCCTACAGTTTAAACCTTGTATTGTATCGGAGTAATAATCCCTGTTGTCTTCTTCATTTTGCGCAAGAGCTCGAAGGCATATTCCTCGATTTAATCTAAAATTTAAGCATTGTCTGTTGAAGAAGAAATAGTACCCCCTGTGATTATTTCAATAAAATCATTAATAGATGCCTTGATTGACTCGACATCTTTGCCACTTGAAATCGAAGTTCCTAGCTGAGATTCAATGATGGATTGCTACTCCTAATATGTAACTGGTGCTTTTTTGCATGCTCCAGATTGTCTGTTCGCTTTTTCATTCAAATAGAATTTTAATGGAGATACACATTCTATGCATTTATTAGTATTGGGTGCAGGTTCTGCTTGCTTAATAGAGAAACAATCATGAACACAGCGCTTTCCATCTGCAGATTCATAATATTTACAATCGAAAATAGATTTATCCATGCAAGTCATGGAGCTATTATTAGTATTACTTTATCCAGTTTCGTCAATGATTTGATTCTCTCCTGAGCAGGCAGATTCAAGAATGCATTCATTATCTTTCTGAATATCTGGGTAGCTGCATTGAGTATCGCATGATCGTCTATCTGAAGACATCAATAACTACTCACCATTATCTCCTCCATCTCCGCAGCCTTAGTCTATCGGAACGCATACACTGGTCGGGAATATAGTAATTTAGTTAGAATCACATTATAGTTTGCAAGTACTCAATGACAAATCTTAATTTGCAGTGTAGAAATCATTGCAGTCTGCACATTTACGATAGCCTTTCTTAGCTAGAATATATTGATTGGTACCTTTGCATTGATTGCTGCATACTTTTGAGTCCTTAGATACGTAATTCTTGCATTCTGTGACAGCTGATAAGCAAGTCTTAGTCGCTGGATTGGCTATTTTTCCTTTAGCACAATCTGATGAGCAAGAGCTAACTGTGTCTCCAAGAGTGAAGTATTCTCCACAAACTGTGCACTACTTATACGTATTGTCTTTACTAAATTCGAGTGTTTCTCTTTTCGAAGAATCGCATGCTTCAACGCATTGTTTCCCATTAGCAGATAGAACAATAGGACACTCAGCAGTATCGGCATAGCATTTTCTGTTAGTTTTATCAATTACATAACCATTTTTACATTCCGTAGCACAGAAAGTCACTTTATTTTGAGTGAATGAGAAGTAATTACAAGTCACCAAGCAACTCTATGGATAAGAATTGCTAGTAGTCTACTTTTCAAGGACGAATTCATTCAGACCACATTCGTTGATGCATTTTAAGCCATCGCTCGAAATGTAGTCTTTACAAGCAGAGAATGCAATGCAATTAAGAGAAGAAGCAGTAGTATCCACTACAAACCCTTTTTCACAAGGAACAAGACACTTTTAGACTTTCTTATTAGATGAACTTTAGAAATATTGTGTGTTTGCAGGGCATTTATTGCATTTGGTGTACCCTTCATTTACGTTTTTAATCGGTTCTGAGCCGTTAGGACATTCATCTAAGCAGCTTAGCCCATCTTCGCTGAGATATCCTTGACACTATGATTTGAATTTCAGGCATTGCAGGATATTAGTTAGTAAATTTCTTGTATTTCCATTATCATTTCCTAGAATGTTTGTTGTTTTATCGATTATTGAACAAGTATCAAGGCAAGCACTATCTTCAACAAATAAGTACTTCTCGCATTGATCAACACAGAAATTTATCCCCTTTGTTTTGTCAAAAGAATAATATTCCCCAGGTTGACACTCGATTCCACAGCGTTTTTAATCAGATTAAACTCTCTTTGGCAGCTTACACTGAGAGAAGTTACTAAGACACTTGTGTTCTTGAATATCTGCTATTTATAATTCCTCACAGAGTCCACAGTTGGTTTGATTTTAATTTGGAATCGGTGTTGAATCTGGACAAACAGTGCATTGTTTGTAATGCTTGGATTAGACATTCCTTACATATTCACTGAAATTGCAGGTACCGGAGCAGTATTTTCCATCAGATGAAATAAAATACTTACAGTCTTCTTTAAGTATGCAAGCACTCATACTCTTTTAGATTAACTCTTCACCACAATCACCCTGGCATAAAGATTTATCTGAGGAAACATGATCTTTAGAGCAGCGAGTGCATGTCTTGAGTGGACCTTCAGTGACATAGTAATATTCATCAGGACATGTATCGATACATTGTCTATCAAGATCAGAGATGAATAAGTAATTACCATAGTTGCAGCATTCTTCATTTGATATGCAGGTTTTGTCTTTGAAAGCTTAATCAGCTGGACACAGCAAGCTGAGTGCATATTTCCAAAGAAGATTCAACAGCAATAAGAAGAAATAAGCTTTGTTGTTGTTCATTAATTAGTTATCCCTAATAAATTTTGTTGTTTTTCAGTTATTGCAGATAACTAAATACTATTTGAAAGGGAGAAACAGGTGTTCTTGAAATTCCCCTTTTGGCTTGAAGGGATAAATTTTTTTTAAGATTTAAAGTCCAGGCAAAGTTTGAAGCTAATTGGTTTATAAAATTGATAAATTCATTTGTTTTTGGCTGGCGATTTCTTTCGAAGAAATCTTTTTGTGATCCCCTTCAAATCCTGTTAATTAACACACGATGATTGCTAGTAAAATAAAAGCTTTTTTTGATAAAATTCAAGTGGCAAAACAACGCTCCTAGAATGGTAGGTTGATTCATTTCTGCGAATAAACTGGATATCAATAATCTAACAAGCAATTCCTAGTTTCTGCGGGTTTTTAAAAGTATTATGCATGAAGCTAGCTGAGTCTTCTAAAAAATAAGCGTTTTGCATTAGTTTTAGGTTCCCTTCAAACCCATTACTCTCATTTAACCTGATAAGGACTGTTTAAATTACTACAGTATCAAAACACTTCAAAGGATAGCCATACATCTTAATAATTTAGACAGATTTCTGATGAAATACTAGCTCCAAACTAATAATACTATTAAACTATTTCAGATTTCATTTTTTCTTAGCATTTTCTATCCCTATTTTCTTGCATAAACTTAAACCCCTTTATGCAAATCTCCCTAGAATCTTCGTTTGCTGTCAAAATCAAGCACAAATCGCCATGTTTTTTCAGTGAATTTAAATGTTTACACAATAAAATATTAATCAAACGTTTAAAACAATAAATTGTCTCCCCAAAATCCTATTAATTATTATTATTTACAGCTCATATTTATTGGTCAACCACGTTTTTACTATCTAGCCTTCATATTCACTACTTTGCTTAAGATTTTGATTATTTATTGAAAAAATAACTGAGTTTCCTAAGTTTCATTGAGAAACCCATACCTCATATTAGTTTATTTAAGAGCAATAAGAGAAAGGGAAAATGTCTTATTTTCTGTTGCTCACTGCTTAAATCGCTGATCTTATAAAGCATGATATTTTTATAACTCACGGTCTTAATCTTCTTCAATTTTTCTCTTTTTGAGATGCAACAAGTATGAAATTCCAACAAAATAAAGAATAAGAAAAATGAAGTTATAAACTAGAAATTGTTAGTAAGAATGGTACATTATTCTAAAAAGCACTCTCCTGTTAAGCCTCACATATAAATTATTTCACACTAAATTCAAGAAAGAAAATTACATAAACTCCCTAACTTAGTGAAATGTGAATAAGGAAGGAACTGGCTTGACAACAACATTTAGAAAATAAAGTAAAAAATTCATCTTCATTCTCTCTCTATAAGCTCAATTTTTCATTCAAATTATTTGATCTTTGGATGCTTGCTATGGATTCATTATTTTTGATAATACAACCAGAGAAAAACTGAGATAGAAGAGATCCAATCTAATCTAAAATGCCATTTGAGAATATATTAAAACTGATAATTATATTTTAATTTCTTTCTTGTTTCTTGAGAAGCGTAATTTGCTATCCTCTCTATTCTTCCAGTCTAAGCTTATTATTTTACAATAGAGCAAGAAATTAATCGAATTAATAATTTTTCGAGATTGGAAAATGAAAATATTCTTTCATTTAAAAGCAGAAACAAAAGAAATAACTAACAATCTCGATAATCCTAGAAAGCACAAATACACGAAAACACATTACCATTCACGTCGGCAATGTTTTATTACATGAATCACTCCTGGATAAAAATATTCTGATCTGAATTGTTCATGTAAGTTTCTTTCAACTTCTAGAAAAATCACACAACTGATCAAGAAAAAGATATTGCATTACTACTGCTGATGCTAATACTATCCTCAGTTATTTTTTTCTTTGGTTTCTCTTAAGTTAGCAGTTGTTAGCCTTTCACATCTTATTTTTGTATTGAAAGATGCAATTCTTCTAGATTAATATTGCAGACATACATTTTTTCTTATTTTAGCAATCTCGGAACATCCAACCAGTACTTTTTCTGTGCTGAATCGATTTCGATGTTTTTATAATTCAGATCGAAGAGAATTTCACAATTTTCTTTCAACCCGACAGCTAGACTCATTGAACTCGTGTAGTGAATTGTAATATTCGAGAATCCATGGAGTTTAGCAAGTGCAGTATTGTGAGCAAGAACTCTCTAAGCGAGCCCTAATCCTCTTGCATTTTCTTTGACTCCCATGAAAGATTAATGGAAGACCTCTCCTTTCGTGTTGAAATCATAAGGAAGTCCAATTTTTTAATAGTAAATTGGCTTAATTTGATTCATTAGGTTTGAAATTGGCTTCATTGACTCAGGCAATTCAAAGTGACTGCTGTTTTCCTCCATGTAATCATATGAGAGAATTCCAGATAGCACCTCTCCGGTGGTTTTACAGTAAACGATGCTAGTCGTGTCAGCTGCTTTTTTGAGCATCGTATCGAAGGCTGAAAGCAAATCAGCATGGGTTATACGGTAACAAATTGGTTCATGACGGAAAAACTATTTTGCGAACATTTCTGCAGTTTCATTTATCTAGGAAGGCTTCAGGATGTTGACAGCGAGACGCCCTAGATTTAGCCCTGAGCGCATAGTATTAAAAAGAAAGAGAAGTTATTGTGGTTAATTGTATTAAGATATGTGTTTTGTTTCTTGAACACAATTATTTACAAGAAAATCATGAATATGCACAGACATTTCAAAGAGGCTCCTACTGGACTAATTAAAGTAATTGCTGCATTATTTCTTCCTTTTCCTTGCAAGTCTCATCGGACTCATTGATTCAAGGGTTTATCTGATCATCACAATCGTAATAATAACAAAAAAACAGAGACTGATTATCATATTAGGAAGATTTTTAGCATATGCAAAGCAAAAAAATACAATAGTTAGGTTATATTGACTATTCCCAGTTTTTGAGAGTGATTTACAAATGAAAAATGATAAACAAAATGGACACTTACAATATTAAAAGTTATAAATTCGATTATTTTGAACACCTTATCAGAATCACAACCCTGTAAAAATTGTATTATTGTTATGAAATTGCCTACATTAGAATTGTTTTGTTTGTTGAAGAAAAGATCTGTTTTTATCTTTTGAATAGAACAAATCGTGTGAGTAAATGTGATTTTATGATTTTAGAAGCTCATCAGACAATTATTATTATCGGGTAAGAACCTGGATAAAACACAAAAATATTTATTGCCTTCTAAATCAAATAGTTTTAAAAATAGATTCTAATTTTAATGAGGTTGTAAATTAGTGGGTGAAAATACTAAGCTTATCTCATATTTTGTATTAAACATACAATCAACTGATTCAGAATTAACTCATGGCTAGTAGTGATGATATGGATTTTCCAGCGAAAGTTGAGCAGAATACCATTACAGATCTAAAAGTATCTCAAGTCTACTAGAGTTTAACGAGTTCAGTTACTATCTCGGATAAAGGGGTGGGTTAAAGATATGCTTTCAATTTGTTGAGGTTTCCTTAGCTCAAAACGTAGACTTTGTATATATACGGGGATGACGAAGCGGAGCAAGAGTTGGAAGCTGTTTTCTCAGCAGTCTCGAAGCTCCAAGAACTGAATAATTTGTCTCTTTTCCTTTCCCAAATGCCGATTGGAACATATGCACAAAGTCTTTCAACTTGTCTTTCTCAGCTTCAGAATCTCTCACAATTGTACCTTTGTATCGATACAAGAATCGTTGGAGACTATGAAAATGATGGTTTTATAGAGAATTCTAAAGAACCACTCGACTAAAACATCTAGCCTTCAAAGGATATTGAGGAACAATCAGGATAAACAATTGAAGGAGACAGCGCGAGTATGCTAGGTTCTGCTATTTCACATTTAGTGAATTTATCCAAGCTGACATTGGTTTTTGGAATCTGGCATATGGGAGATTATGGAGCAGTTTAATTACTGAAAGGAATTTCTAATCTGCCCAATCTCCACACTCTTATCCTTGATTGGTAGCATTGCAAGACAACTGTAGATGGAATACGTCTAATCTCCGTTGAATTAGCTTCCCTTGTGAGCATAACCCACTTAGAATTGAATCTCAGTGAAAGGCACTGTGGAAACTCAGGAGCAAAAGATCTAGCCAAAGCCGTCTCTATGCTATCCTAGTTGGTAGTTCTATTTCTTTAGCTCAATTAATGCGAAATTGGAAATAAAGGAGTATTTAATCTTTTAACGAGTATTTCGACTCTTCCAAAGCTGTATGAGCTGTCACTAGATTTGAGTTAAAATATGATTGACTTCTTCAATGCAAACGATCTTTCTTCGATTTCAAAACTCAAGAGTCTTAGAAATATCAGCTTGAGACTATCTGGGATGAATCTCGATGATCAAGATACGAAGTTACTCTCTGAAGAGCTCGAGCAACTTAAGAACTTAAGCTGTCTAGAAATAGATTTGAGCATCTGCAGGCTTGGAGTCGATGGAATCCTCCATTTATTCAATGGAATCAACAAACTGCCATATCTTGATAAACTTAATGTGGATTTGAGTAACAACTAACTTAGTAATGCCGGAGCTACATAACTAGCTTCGTGTTTGGAGAAGCTATCTGGACTGAGTTTTCTGTAAGTAAACCTGATGGATTGCTTCATTGGAGAAAGCGGAGTAAGAGCTTTAATAGAGGCTATTTCTGGTATGACTTCTCTAGTATCTCTTGAACTTAACTTTTACAATAAAGAATTTTAGTTTGATTTGTTGAAGTACATTTCCAATGCGATAAGGAAACTTTAGAATTTATATCATTTCAGTCTAATCATGAATATGTAACAGCTCAAAAGTAATCGGAACTTATTTATGAAGAATTCTTTGAGACTTGTCTGCTTGTTTTTGTACTGATGTTGAAAAAGAATAAATTATTAAAAACATAATGAATTATTGCTTTTTTGTACTTGTTGATCGAATTATCAAAATGAAATCCAATTAATTAAATTAAAAACTATTTTCAGAGAATTGCGGAAAAAAAGAAGATCTTATCAAAAATAAGAGAAAATAACCTCTATTTTTCTATTTGCAATTCTAAAGAGTCTCCCAATCTGCTAGCTGGTTTTAGAAGAAAAACAGGGGGGGGGGAGGGGGATAAACAAACTATTTAATTATGTATTCAACAGTAAGTTACTCAAAATAGTTTTCACGCAAATGGAAGCTGCATCTTAACCTTCATAGCCTTGCCAGAAGAGCACCAAAGATAGCTAAGATGAGCAAAAATAAAATCTAGATGAGATATAAGATGTCCTTGAGAAGGTTGACCCCTTATTGGAAGACCATTTACTAATAAAAGTAGACATAGGTGATTCAATAAATATGGAAAAATAGAGTGCTGCATCTTCACTCTTGGAAATTGTTACCTTGTGCAATGATAAACTAATCGTTTTCAAAGGATTTGAAAGAATCGAGGATATCCAAGGGAAGAAGCACTTGATATTTAGAAAACAAGGTGTTAATATGGATAAATGGATTGGACTTTAGCTGAAAGATAACAATAATAAGATCAACTTGCCATTTGTGATCAAAGCAATCATGCAGGTCATAGAAATTGCTGAGATTTTACAGAAATATTCTCTAAGCATTGCCGATTAAATCTCCTCATCAGTGATTTCTTCCACTTCCTCCTCCTTGTCCTCGCTCTCCATTGATGGAGAAGGTCGAGTGTTTATGATACCCAAGGTAATAAATGAAAAAGAGTTTAAATAGCAGATCTACAATAACTATTCATGGGCTTTATCTGGGAAAGGTCATTTCTTTTATCCTCCAGAGATTCTCGTTGATGCGATCAAATGTGATGATTGCATTGAAAGTAGTATTCTCCTTAGAGAGGAAGAAGTGGATGTATGGTGTATTGGAATCATGCTGTTGGTACTTTTAGGAAAACCTAAGGATTTAATTCTGCAGTTAGTCGATGAATCTAAGAATAGTGAGGCTCAACGATATCTCAGCGAAAATGCAACTGGGTTGATCACTAGTCTCTTTATGAAGAAGGTATTTTCGATAGATCCAAACAGGCGCTGGAATTTCAAATAATTGAAGAAGGAATTGTTGAATATGGCTTCTTCGTTGGAAGCGTCCGAGCGGCTCAAAAAGAAATCAGATACCAAGAACAACAAAAAAGATGTAAGAAAATAACAGTTTTTAGCAGGAAATATGAGCAGAATTGAAGGTGTTAAATTAAAAGATGGTGGAGTGGAGTAAAGAGGTGTTGAAGGAGCTAACAGTGATAAAGAAGTAGTGCTAGTAAAGAGATATACCCCTGAGGAAGAATGGCTTAAGTTAGCTGAGCAAAACGATCTCAAATTGCTTAAGCTTATGAACATAGATGAATATGATGGTAGTAAGCTCAAAATTAAAGCAAGCAAAGACTAGACACAAAGATATTTTATATAAGTCAAGGAATGTCTCGATCAAATTAGGTATTTGATTTCGTTTTGGCAAAAGAAAAGCCCTTGCACAAGAACGGATGATTATCGAAAATAAATAAATTCTAGCTATTTAAAAACCTTAATAGATCCTTTCTCAGTTAATTTAGTTGATTTCTTCTGGTTTACTGCGTAGGAAGCACAACAACTGGGGAAACTTAAATTATCAAAGGAATTAATGGATGAAAGGAAGCATCTTGTGAGAGCTTTTATTGAATCAGGAAAAGGAACACAAGCTTTGGAAATATCTAAATTCATGCTTTTTACTGATTCCGAGAGCGTAGAGACTCTGCTAATCGCGGCAGAATGCAAATAATAATTTGGAAATAAAGCACAAGCCTTAAATCATGTGGAGAAAATAGCATTATCCATGGAATCTAAGAACATGGCTGCTTTGTTTTTGAAAGGGAAGATATTACGCAGTCAGATTTATTATGATAAGGCTGAGAGTTGCTTTTTGAAATGTCTAGAAGCAGTGAGTAGCTCAGAAGAAGAGAACATGGATACTGGGTCATTGACATTCCCTTGCTATCCAAGCACAGATCAGATCATCTTTGAACTTGGAAAAATAAATTCAATCAAAGGGTGTTATGAAAAAAGTGATGGATATTTCGTTGAGAGCATTAATTAATCTCGTGTTGGTTTTGGAAAGCATTTCCTTGAATTGACAGAAGGAGCACAAGAGGATGTGTGTAGGGCATTCAAAGATGCTCAGATACTAGACGATCTTGAGCATGTAGATTTTGATGTCAAAGTGTTTGAACTCTTGAAAAAAAAGAAATTCTTAGAAAATAGAGTCTAATTATTGAAGGAATCGCCCAAAGAAAAGGAGAAAACAAAGAACAAACAGTAGAAAGAATAATAGTAATAGCAATAGTCGCAATAGATACTATCGTAAAAGTAAAAGAAATAAATTTAGAATTGTGAATCACTTCTACAGACTGTAAACGGCTTACTTGAAGCCGTCTAATAAAGCTAAACTGCTTGGGATTTAAATTAGAAAGAACAATCCAAGGACAACTTAGGATAAGGTGATCAAGAAGAATAAGGAGGAACGACGGAATAAGCTTAACTCCTGACGAGAAGTGTCTGCAAATGGGTCAGCGGAGCTTATCTCAAATATAAAATCATAACTTTCTTACAAAAATAATAATTCAAACCAGGAGAAATTATCCCTCTTCTCGAGGAAGCTATTATCTTGCTACCATAGTCTAATTTTTTCCTCTTGCAGTTAGCACACATGCTTATTAAGCAAAATAACACCAATGAAGCACACAAGCATATTAAAGTAGCAATGAGCTTAGATCCTGGGAATGTTATAGCTCTTTACAAGCTCAGCAAGCTGACTCTTTAGCTGAAAGTCAATGTCAAACTATCCTTGAAATTACTGATGAAATGCATGGGCTACTGTAATAAGCTCAAGGGAATCAACTATTACATTGGAAAAGCTTATTACAAACTGGAAAAATACGAAAAAGCAATCGAGAATTTCCAACAAAGCCAGAAAAACAAAGAGGAAAAGTAAAAGCGGCTAGCTATGCTCGCTGAAGCTAAATCCAATCTATTCTTGGGCCATGAATCATAAGCTTTTGATCTTTTTTAGAGGTTTTCTGAAACCCAAATCTAGGGAACGAATAGCATTAACGCCAATGCGATATTTTACATAGGCATTAGTAAATTCATAAGAAATAAGGGAATCGAGGCGGGGTTTGCTGAGAATCTATCTAATCTTACAAATCAAAGAATGAAACTAATTACAGTGAAGATTTGCTTGAGACAGTATTTAGAAGAAGGAAGTGAGGAGAAATTCAGGAAATTCGAAGAACTTGCAAAGATAAATACGAAGAATGGGATGATCTTAGACAACGATGCCTTAGCTCTTTTCAGTGAAGCATCTCTAGTCTTTGGGATGCACCCTCTCGTTGTGGCTACTCGCTACTTAGAGTAAGGAATGAAAATTAACAATATCTCTACTGATAACTCAGGAGAAGATAACTCTTCAATAATCGAGCCCCATTTTGGTTGTCTTATCCAGGGAGCCAAGATAATGTACCAACTGCAAGCCGAGTCTCAAAGCGATTTGGAAGCTCTTTTAGAGCGAGTTAAGAAGTTAATTTAATAATTTTAAGGATACATTGACGAAAAGAAGAAAACAGCAGGCTCAATTTCCTTCTCACCACTGCCATCAGATCCGTAAGATTAGAAAACCTCTTTTAAGGTATTGAAAAAAGAAAGTTGGGGCTAGTAAGACTGGAGTATAGCTGCTTACTTGTTGCTAGCTCAGATCTATATTTCACTCAAGCGATATTCCGAAGCAGAGGAAATCTCGAAAGACCTTGCAACCTGGAAATGCAAAGCTCAACTAAAGGAAATCAAACATTTAGCAGCTGTTTTGCTATTAAAACAAGGAAAAATAAGGGAAGGTAAAGCTGATCTTGTTGCTAATAAAGAATATGCAGCTTCAAGTTTCTTCTACGGGATATTTTAGTCCAAGCGAAATAAGCAATCAAATGGGTTTACTTACATATAAACGGCGCTTAAAAATAACCCGCATAATTTAGCATACTTAAACGCTATGGGGGAAATATCCTTCTCAATGAAAGCATATTCCACTTCCAATGAGGCTTATGGAAACTATATTGCCGAACTAGCAAGACAAAACAAAATACTAGCGGAATTAGAAAAGAGTTCATTTCCTTTAAAATAAATATCGTTAGATTATTAAATGTTAACTAGATATGCAGAGGGTCTGTATTATGAGAAAAAAAGTGAATAATCAAAAGATATTTTGGGGTAAAGTTTGAAATTAAAGCCGAAGCAACCACTAGCTTTGTATTGGAGTGGGAAATTAGCATTCGATAAATCAGATTACTCTGCGGCAAGAGGGATACTTACTGAATCTAACAATCTAGAGAACAATCCTGAAACGCTGTATCTACTAGGTGAATGCAATCTACGATTAAACAATGAGGCTAAGGCAATCGAATGCTTTTAGCAAGCAGTGTTTCTGAAAGACGATCATTATATAGCACTACGATCTTTAGGGGAGATTTTCTTCAAGAAAGATATTTTAGAGGAAGCTTAACCTTACTTTGAATAATGTTATCGGATATAATAAAATGAAGAAATAGTTCTTTATGGGATTGGTGAATGTGTATGGAAGAGATTCAAAGATCAAGAAAAAGCTGCTTTTTATTTAGAAAAATGTTTGCAAATGAATCCTAAATGCGAGAAATAATTCTTAAACATTATGGGCTTTCTCAGAGAAATTGGCAAAAGGATTGATTCGGATTTTATTGAGAAGTACAAAAAATGCTTCGAGAGGAGCATACCGACTCTCTTTATTCTTGGAGAGAGTTTTTTCAAGGATAATTTTTTTTAGGCAGGGTTGATTATTTTCAGCTAGATTTTGAAGTCCTCGAATATCCATACAGAACCTTTGGCTATGCTGATATCTCATCTCAGATGTGCTTAGATCTACTACATTCAAAGCAAATTCAACAATGCTTTCAAGGAAATCTAGTATTTCAATTAAAAGCAACTTCTTCCAATTTTGGAGTTGAGCCAAAAACAAGAAAAGAAAGCACTGGATTTTGAGGCAATACTTTTAGAGAGCAGGCTGAGAATGTGCTTAGGAAAAAAGAGAGTCGATAAAGGACTAATGAAATGCATCAAAATCAATCCAGAGAATGAATTACCATACTTGTTGTTTACATTGCATTTGTGGACTCAAAATAGTCGAAGTGCCTGGAAATTCTTGGAGAAAGGTATGACATTAGTTAATAGAAAAAGTACCAGCTGCAGTAGTTCTCCTAATGAGTAGGTGGTGCTGCTAAATGCGTTGAGGATTCAGGATGAAACTGGTGATATTCAGAAAAGCAAGTAGTCGCTTCAATCATGTGCTTTGCAATTTCCAAATTGCTAGTACTGCTACTACCAGCTAGGGAGAATATACATGGAATAAAATGAATACGCAGAAGCAGCGGAGTATTTTGAGAAAAGTTAGAAATGCATTCTCCAAGATGGCATTTAGTTTTGCCTCTCCCTTGAGCAATAAACTCATGTATTGTGTTCTTAAGCTGCTGCCTTCATGAAGTTGAATTCAATTAAGGATGCACTTTCGTCAATTTAGAAGTGTCTTTTTCTTAATCCCAAATGTGCAGAAGCGCTAACACTCAAATCTTAAATATGCTTCCAATAAGGTGGGTTTTCTGAAGCGATGAAACTTGCTGAATCATCGATTCTCACAGACAACTCAAATGCAGGCACTTTCAACACTCTCGCTCATGCCAATATGCAATTAGGAAACTCTATTGCTGCTATTAGCTCTCTTCAGAAATGCCTAGCCATCGATCCAACGTTTCCTTTGGTTTGCTTGAAACTAGCAGTACTCTATGAATCAACTTCCAGGCCCTACATTGCTTTAACCTATTTTCTCCAGCACCTTGCCTTAAACCCTCATTCGATCTAAGCTCTGCTGCATTCAACTAAGCTCCTCGCTTATTTTAAGAAGTTTTCAGCAGCTCAATCACATTTGGAGAGATTATTCACAGCTCTGCAAAAATAGACTTCAAATACCGACAACATGACATGCCCTGGAAGTTCAAGTTCTTCTGCTGTGAAAAACCAAAACAATTAACTAAAACCAACTCTTCTTGACGATAAAGAGCACTTCGATGATAATTTTGTTCATCTTTCGTCTGCTTATGCTGTAGAAGGGTATCTCCGAAAGCAAGAATAGAAATTACCTGAAGCAATTGGTTCCTACCAATAATCCCTTAAACTTGATAAATCCAATGAAAATGTGTAGTTCTCTCTAGCAGAAATCTATTTAGCATTGGATAACCACAAAAAGGAAATAAAGATCTACAGTAATATTATCCATTCTTATCCATCTTCGAAATATCTCCAAGGGTACTTCAATAATTTGGGGAATGCCTTTAGAAAAACTGGCCAGCTAAGCGAAGCAGTCAAAGCCTACACGAGAGCAACGGATGTTGGGAAATACTCCCATTAAATCATTGAAAACCTAGCTGCTTGCTTTATCTCGATGAAAAGCTACAATGATGCATTAGCAGTGCTATCTTCGCTCAAAGCTAATTTTGAAACATCTTTCTTTTTGTACGGTCTAATTTACCAAGCCAAAGGAGAAGCTGTCAGTGCAACCAAGTCCTTTGAAAAGGCAATCAAAGTAGATAGTTCTTACGAACCACCTTATTTGTCACTTGCAGAGGCTAAGAAATTCTAAGGAAATATCCAAGAAGCAATAGCCATCTGCTAAAGATCCTAGAAATCCTCTGAATCGCATGTTGAAACGCAAATTTATTTAGTTGATTGCTTTATTTAGTAGAAAGATTCCTGGGCAGCTCTTAGTCTTTGTGAATCCATCTAAGCGATGATGCTTTCAGAAACAGCTAAAACATAAGAAAACGATAAAAAGTTAAAGAAAACAATGATTAAAGCTAATATTCAAATGGCTAGAGTTTACTCGCAATTGCTCCACGAATATCAAAAGGCAATCAACCATCTGAAGAATTGCTTGGATTAATCATCTCAAGAACCTAAGTACCTTCATGAGCTTGGGAATGTGATTTTCTAGCAATACTAAAGCGAATCTAAAACTGATTCAATGTCCTCTACTGCATCTTCTCTTTAGCAGAAACTTATTAAATCTTTGGATTTATTCAAGCAAGCATCCAAAATTGATCCCACAAACATAATCTATTAGTTGAGTGTGGGCAATATCCTTCATTAGCTCGGATAATTTGGCCTTGAAATAGACTGTCTGCACCAGTGTCTTGAGCTACCTTCTTCTACTTACAAAGCCTAATTATACAACAACATAGCTATTGCATAAAACCTTCTTCATCTCAAAGACAAAGCTAAAAGTACTTATGTTAAGGCACTGCAATAATTCCCTAATTCCTCGCTGCTTCATTTTAACTATGGAAATCTTTTATTTTCTCTCCGAGAGTTTAGCAATGCTAGCTAACAATACGAGGAATGTCTGTTGATTGACTCATCGCATTTAGGAGCACTGAATAATCTTGCAAGAGTGTGTCTCTATCTGAAACAGTTTCAGCGAGTAGCAGATTGCTACGGCAAATGCTTGAGCCTTTCTCCTGAGAAAAAAGATTTGTATGCTCCTAAAATAGCTCTTCTTTTGAAGAAAGGCTTCTGCTCAAATAATAATCCTCCAATTTCCTCGAGTCATTGAGAAAGAATAAGGAATGGAGGTTACATAGTGACTTTAAGGAATAATAATAATAATATTATTATTTGTGTAATTATTTATTCCGAAGAATAATTGATTAAAAGGGGTGTAATTCCATCCATAGTAATTCCTGATTGATTTAATATTTTTATTTAATAAAACTTCTAAATGTTCACATAATTAGCATAGGGTGTCATTATTCATAGTAGTGGATTAATGTTAAAATGCAGTTATTTGCAATTACGTAATTACGTTTACCGTCCCTATTATCATCTTGTCATTCAAATGTTGAGTTTTAATTAGGCGAATTTATGCTATGAGGCAATATTTATCATCAGTTAATCAGTTTAGTAGGAGAAAAAGATTTTCCCCAATTTAAAAAAATGAGTAAACATATGTTAGTATAAACGTAATTTTCGTAAATAATAAAAATAATCAATGAATGGGAGTTTGGACTTTACTTAATATTTATCTTTGTAACAAGAGAAACTCCATAATGAACAAAATAAAAATTTATTAATGTGAAGCTTGGTGGAATTCAGTTGCTTCTAAATGAATAAGAATATTTGGCAGCACTCCCTTAAGGCAAAAATTAAGGGAAAAATGATAAATATCATTAGAAAAATTGACTTAGAACTAAAAGAAGATAAGAAGTCAAAAAGAGAAGATATCTCAGAAAGAATAGAATTCAAAACAGATCCGAACTACTTGTGACTCTTCAAACTGATACCAATTACCTTGGTCCAACAAAGGAGGTGTAAAGCTCCAAGAATGGAGAAATATGAAGCAAAGATGGAGATAGAACGAACCAGTCAGAAGATGATTTGTGATTTGATAAAAATATGATAAATTAATATCTTTTTGAGAATTAAAAGAATTGTGTGTTTTTATCATATCCTAGTAATGCAACTCCAATATTGAATATTAATAAATCTAAAATGAGGGTATTTATTCAACGTTATGTCTTCTTTTACTAACTCATTCTTATGTCTTGGTGTTCCGATTTATAAATTGCTAAGAAGTACACTATAAGAGAAATGGATGATAAACAAAAATTAATAGGCCATCACTCCGAATGTAATATCTGAAGCTCTACTTTGATGTATTTGCGTTATTTTCTTAATTTATTAGAGTAACAAAGGCTGTTTTCAATGAGATTAATAATTGATTTGATAGTGTGTTTTTCTACAAACAAAGCAGATTGTTTTCAAAAGAACTCTGTGGTGAAAAAGGAACTAAGAATAAAAATAATAATGTTTTCTATTTAAGAATTGATTGATTTATTATCCTAACTTTCACAAAAGAATTTCTTTCTTGAATACAAAATGATTGCATCTCTATTAGAGAAAGACAAACTAGTTTCTAAATTAAGAGTGTGTTCATGTGCTTAATAATAAAATAATCTGAGCAAATTAAAAAAGAAAGCAGTTTAAAGAGTGTGTTTGTTACCTTTAATTCTTTCGATAACTTTTTCGTTGGGTGTGTGTGTAAGAATGAAAAGTTACATAACACAAATTAAACAAAAAAAAGCATCTCCAGAATTGACTTCTTATCCAAAAACCTTTGATAAGAGAGGACTCATCATTTTTACCTGTTTGCGTTAAGAATTAATTTCACGCGAGAAGACAAGTGAAGTGAGTTTCCTTGGCTGGGGAAAGAGATTATTTTTTAATAAAGAATTCGCTAATTTGAAGGAAAGATCAAAGAAGAAGAATCTGCATTAAACTAAAAAACAAAACAAAAAAACACAACAAATTCACGCTCAAAATAATTCTTGTGACTGCCCAGCTCAAAACCAGTTAATCCAAGGCAACTTTGTAGGCCAACGAGGAGGTTACAATACATTGGCTAGCAAGCAGCAGGGCACGCTATATAAAAAAGAAACTAGAGCTTAAATCATCGGAAGAATTCACTAAATATGAGAATTTTACTGTATTAATGTGGAGTATATTTGCTGATTTAAATATGCGGAGTAGCGTGTACTATAACAATAATTCCTATGACAGCTTCAAACAGTGAGAGAAACTACAATATCGTTCAAATGAGCAGCATGGAACTCATCAAACTGGAATCTAAACCTAACTACTTAGATCTTGAATATCTCATCCTAGAACTCACCATATCCACCAGCACAATGTAGTACATTCTTGCAAATGACGCTACCTATCCTATCACGTGTTATCAGTACAACGCAGACCCATTTGTCTCAGTAGAATTTTCTTCATAAGAACTCGTCTATCCTTGTCAAAAAGGTTATGATTTTAACTAATACTCCAGAGCAAATGGGTTCTATTCGATGATCGTCCCAACTCCCTTTGGATAGTACAACCTAGTGATGATAGGAATCTACATCTAATCTACTGTGTCGTACAATGTAAAAATAAGAGGGAGATTCTCATTGTTACCTTATGATTTATGTCCTTTCGACTGCAACATGGGCTCAAGCACTCAAGCAGATTGCACAGACTAAACATGTACATGTCCATCTGATTTAATTGATTACGACTGCTCCTAATAAGCAGAAGAGATAACAACCAGTAAAAAGTCAATCCAACTCCAGCCGAACGTAATAAGCTACGCGTATTATCGACCGCACAAAGCTATCTCTAATATCAATGAGGCTTCTAATATTGTAATAGAAATGAGCATCTAATCTAGTGATTCATCTGTAAATATTCTTGTTTCGCTAGAAGGTGTGAGTCCTAAGAAAATAGTACCCACTGAAGATTTTTATAGACTCAATTAAGCAATGGATCCCGGGCTCAACACTATGAAACTTGATCCTGATATTTAATTTGACAGCTAACTCTAACCTTTGTACTGTGTCCTTGGGTTTCTAATGAATTCTGGCACAGTGACAAATACTCTGACAATATAAATAAGATCCAGTGATGATAGTATTAGCACCAGTTTCATTATTATCTTTTTCTTAGTTGGAGTGGTTGCTCTGTTTTTCATTGTCTGGATTGTGCTGACGATCATTAGAATTAAGTATGCCAGGAGAAATAGAGTCGTTGACATCACAAACCAATAGAATATTATAATATAAGGATAAATGCCGAACAGAAGAAGACAGCAGTAAAGCTCAAAGCTGACTGCTTAATTGATCGATTAGTACATGCCTGCTTTGACATTCAAAGAGATCTTTTTGAAAGAGAAAGAACGAGGAAAGTCCTTCGTGGAAGCTTGCCCTGTGTGTTTAGGTGAGTTTGAAGACACTGAGATTTGCAGACAAGCGATTTGCAACCACTATTTCCACAAGGACTGCATCGAGCAGTGGCTGAAGAAACAGGAGAATTGCCCGTTTTGCAGAGCAGATCTATCGACGGAAGCTCTCACCGGTGTGAAAGATCCAGGAGATTCAGTTAGGCATCATCAGACTGATCAAACGTTGCAGCAGTAATCTTCTTCATAGAATCGTCTGAGGAGCTAATAATAATAGTAAGTATTACAAGCATCTCCTAATTTGTTAGCTCCCTCATAGCCACCACCTCCTTTGCGGATAAGTTCATCTCCTCAGCGATCGAATCATAGCTTAGCTGCTGCTCATTCTCGGTAGTCAATCTTGAATAGGGAGTAATTACATATTCTCCCTGCACCAAGTGTTAATAATTACAATAATATGACAAATCCTTAAGGAGCAGTTTTATTGGATCTCCAAGAATAACCGTTGGTGTCATAGGCTCTTCTATTACAGCCATAGTAGCCATAATTATCAGATAATAATCTTGGCAATGCTAATCTGGAGAGCAGGCCCATAATGGAGTAAGAAGCTGGTGAAATAATATTACCAAGTAATCCTTTGAGGTCAACTGCAAACTTACAGCAAAGAAACTTGAACAATAGTCAGTAGCCATTTGTTGAAGAGATCCCGTAGTGAAAATATATTATTCTTCAAGGTAAATGAGAAGATATTACTAAATTTTTTTTTGTAAAGTAAAGATAATATTCAGCTGTGAATGAAATTATTCAAATCAATAATCAAAGCAAGAGTTAAAACGAAATGAGTTTTTATTTATGATTTATATTTTTATTTTATTTTGTTTAAATTATAGAAGAAGCTTCTATTAGTTTAAATATTTAGTAAGTATTTGTGATTAATCAAATAGTCCTTGAAAAATGTTAATCTTTTACATATTCCGTTACTAATGATGGAGGGATAATTTGATGCAAGAAAATATGTAAAAATGGATGAAAAGTCTAAGAGAAATACTGTAATCTTCTTTCCTTAAATCAAACATTGATATCCTTGTAAATACTAAGATCATCAAAATCTTGGTAAAGAGAGGACTGTTTAATATTTTTACCAGAAAAGTATTTGTTATTTTTAAGAATCTACTTAATTTACCAAAAAATTATTATTTTCAACAAATTTTTTTCTTTAAATGCTCAAGGAAAATCAGATTTAAATGAAGGATGCTAATTTGCTATTTGCAATTAATTATGGATTTTGAAAGGAAACATCTCAAATATCAAAATATCTAATCATCTTTAGGAAAAATAAGGAAAATGGAAGCAACCATGAAAAAACTGATTGATTATTTAGTAAAAAAAAAAAGCTGAACAAACATACTAAAAAATTCAAAAAAATAATAATCGAGTGTAAATAGCCAAACAAATATCTTAGCAAATTGAATATCTTAAGCTTTAGCTTTAGCTTGGATGACTCAATTCTTAGAATAAAAAAATTATTTGAATTAAATCAAGTTTAATTTCCAGAAAAATACTAAATTACTGGCCTCTTTGAGCAAATGATTGCTTTAATCAAAAATTAAGCTGCTCACACACATATTAGTAAGATATTTCCTTATTAGAACGACAATAAGAAAGATTAACATAAAATACTATTCCATTTTGATAACGATTGGTGGAATTCAGTCTACAATAGTTGGACCTTGGAACTAACACCTTAAAACCATTCAATCAATGGTAGTCTAGTTCTGTGTACGCTGACAATTATCAAATATTATCTCAAAAGCTATCGAATTTTAAGTACATGATGTATCCAATGAGTTTCAGGTATTGGGTAGATTTTGGGAAGAAAATAAAAGCCCTAAGACCAGGAATTGAACCTGGGTCGCCTACTTAAGATGGCAGGTATACTTACTACTGTACTATCTTAGGAATTATTAGATAATACTCTCAATTTTGCTTATTTTCATTGAATTCAACATAAAAAGATAAACCTTTTAAATCTCTGAATATTTTTTTAATAATGAGCTATTCATTCTACATACTCATATGGACTAAAAGCAACTAGGCATTTTTATCTGAATAGATAACTTAAAACCAAGATCAAATATTTGAAACTCTTGTTTAGGTTAATAATATGCAAAAAATTGATTGTTCTTGAATGCCTGAGATAGTACAGTAGCAAGTATACCTGCTCGGCATGCAGGAGCCCCAGGTTCAATTCCTGGTCTCAGGGATTTTATTTTCTTGCCAAATTACTCCCAATGCTATCAGCTCTTGATTATGAGAAAGAACTATTTTTTGATTGTTATTGAGTAAGTAGTTAGCTGCCTTTCGATAGTCTCTTCCCTTGTGATAAATGAAAAAATAGGTTGCTTCAAGAAATCAAAGGCGAATGATCTCTTTTCTTGTCTTGATAAACTCAACTAGCACTGGTTAAATAGTTTTAAGAAGTTTATTCCAGGATCTTATCATTTTATTTAAAAATACATTAATCAATATCATAATTGAAAAATTATTCAGGTAGTCCATATTGTTGTAGATCTAATTGGAAAAATAACAGTATGTTTGAGTGTAGTTTTCTTTTTCGCTTAAAGAAATCACAATACTTACCCGCGATAATCCAATTATAATCGCTTTTCTTAAAGCTTAACCTGGAGTATTGATAACTTTAGAGTTATTCTTTAAGAAAAAGTAGAAGAGGTTGCTATCTAGTTTTATTAGAGAGGTTAGTTGTTTGTATTATCTTGAGACAGACAACAACTTTCACCAATCAAAAAGATTGCTAGAATATTCAGGGAAACCATAATATGCTGCAAAATCTTGTTTTTAGTGTAGAAATATTTTTTATGAATTTAACATTTTAACATATACCATTAGAGATTTGAATATCTTATGCTTTAAGCTTTGGCTTGGATGACTCGATTCTTAGAATAAAGAAATAAAAAGAATAAAAATGAAAATTCTCTACAAATCATATTTTCAAGTTTAGCTTCCAGAAACAACATAAAATAACTGGGTTTCTCTGGGAAAATGATTGCTACAATTTAAAAGAAAGCTGGTCATACATTTATTTCATTTTGATAATGATTGGTGTAATTCAGAATAAAATGGTTGGACCTTAGAACTAACACCTTAAAATGATTCAGCCAATCAATGGTAGTCTATTTAATATCACTGCGTTTTTGCAAGCTGATAATTATCAAATATTCTCTCAAAAACTGTTGAAAACCTCTAAACATAACTGTTTATTCTGTTTATTGTCAGAAAAGTTATTCTCTCATCCGAAGAAGGATTATATCTCCATTGATATATAAAGTTTGAATTAAATACATTATGTATTCAATCAGTTTCAGGTATTGGATAGATTTTGGTGTAAAAAAAGCCCTAAGACCAGGAATTGAACCTGGGTCACCTGCTCGGAAGGCAGATATACTTACTACTGTACTATCTTAGGAAATTAAGGATAATACTATCCTTTTTTCTTATTTTCAAAGAATTCAAAATAATCCTGCAATTTAATATGTTTTTAGTTTTTTCACATTTTGTCGAAGAGTTTTCATGGAATCATTTTTTGTTGATTAGCATTATATGCAAGTGGATTTATGAATGTAACTTGTGGATAAATTGAGACATTCTACAGATTTACAAGGGATAAAAAGATCTTAAAACTATTCATAAGTTCTCTCAATAAAAATCATAAAATCCTCTAAAAAATCAGTTAGGTGAAAATATTGATTAACAATTCGAATGCCTTTCAAGGAATAGGAGTAGTTTTGCAAGAAAATAAAAACCCTGAGACCAGGAATTGAACCTGGGTCACCTGCTTAGCAGGCAGATATACTTACTACTGTACTATCTCAGGCATTCAAGAACAATACTCAACTTTTTGCTTATTTTTTAACCTATCTCAAGAATGAAGTAGTTGATGAAAACATCAAATCTAGTTTTGAAAAATGCCTATTTTTTAAATAATCTTACTAATTTATCATTATTAGCACAGTAAAGATATTAAAAACTTCTTTTTCTTTTATTTGAGTTACATTTACACTTTTTACAATAAAGAATTCAATAAAGAATTGAATAATTATTATTAACAATGAAAATAAATTAAACTCCATGAAATAAATTCAATTCGAATAAAAGTAAATTGTGTAACTTAATAATCAGGCTTTAGTAATTTTAAAGGTATTTTAATGCTTCAGAGAAACAGGTAACCTCAACAGAAATCGTAAGCAAAGTTTTTCCAAAAAATACCTTCATCATCAATCTCTACAGATGTAATTGAGGAGAGTGATCGCTTAAGAACATCTTTCGATTAGTTACAATCTGAATAAAGTAATGATAAAACACCAACAAACGAAATCTTATCGAAATTATCTGACCTGATAATTATCGTAAATAACTCATTCATTAACATAATAAAAACATCATTAATTTTTTAAGCTTTGCTTTTCACAAATATTTTTTTTATGAAAATCGATTTAAAACATTTTTTGTTTTAAATAATAAATTTCTATTCAAAATTGGTAATTTCAATGGGATAATTACTTTCTAATTCTTTTTAGTTGTCAGTAATAAAATTACTCAGCAACATAAATCCTTTTGAACTGATTTCTGATTAGGAAATAGGTTTAAAGCTATTGGTTCTTAATTAGTTTATTGCAAAATTGACTTAATCAAACCAAATATTTTCAAATATCAACTCAATTTATCAACAAAATGAGAGAGGATGTATTTAAAAAATAGGTTGTTTGCATCTGAAAAACACTAAGCATAAGAGCATTTTAACATGAAAAAGAAAACAACAACATGTAGCTCTAATCACAATGCTTTGAATATTTTATGGTTGAGCTTTGGCTTGGAAGGAGTAGATATCATAAACATAAAGAGATAGCAGAGGACTCTGAAGGCAACTCCAAGTCCAATGAGAATCAGAATGCTCTCAGATAAACTCTCAGAGATTCCTAGTTCTTTCAGAGGATCAATTCCCTGGGCGTCATAACTCAATGAGTCAAACTCATTGAGGGATGCAGCTTGAAAACTGTACTTGAACATTGATATGTACTCAATCCAAATCAGAAACTTAGGTACATTGTTCGTGTTGACAAAGAATCCACCAAGGACCATCATTGGGATCGCGAAGATAGGAAACAATGCCATGGCTACTTCTAGCTTTGGGATCCACACCGAAATACACAACCCATAAGATGTCCCATAGAAGTAGTTGAAGATCTAGATGAGATTCAGGATAATAAAGTAATTAAACTTGTTGTCATTCAAACCCATAGAATAGTAAGTCATGACAGTTAAAACAATTGGATATATGAACTAGAACGGAAGTTCTGCCATACTCTTGCCCCAGAAATATGGTCCAACTCCATATGATTTGCTCAATCTTTCTCTGACGAAAAGAGATCTCTCTGAGGAAAATGTTGTGATCGATCCTTGAATAGCACCGAAAGATAAAGTAGAGGTGAGAAATTGAAGGACACCTACTCTATTTTGATATCCTGCAAGACCTACTCCCAGCGGTCGAAAAACGATGATGCAAATTATCCCAAAAACTATCACTTAGAAGGTTTTCATAAAGGTATCCAATGGATTTCTGATTTGGGAGATAAATGATCGCTTGAAAAGTAACAAAAACTGAGTCATTAAATTGACATTGAAGCTGTCATCATTTTTCGAAAGAGCAAACTAGACTGACGGCTTGCTTTCTAAGGCCATGCTGGATTCGTTGTAACCAGTTAATAGCTCCTTTAGTCTCTGCTCGAAAAGAATAGCTATTTCTTAGTCACTCACGGATTTCTGTCCTTTTTAAGCCAGCTCGACTTAGAGACCTTCTGGGTTCATCAATTTCATGAAGTAATCAGAGGGATTCGAGAAAGCTGGAATTTTAAATCCTTTTTAATGGAAATAATCCACTGAATCCTTGGATGGTCCTTGGTAAATGACGCTGCCTTTGCAGATCAGGATGAGTCTCTCAAAGGAGTTAAAAATTTCAGAAGAAGGCTGATGGATTGTCGACATCACATTGACTCCTCTGTGACTGAGTATTTTCAAGAGCTCTACAACTTACAACGCAGTAGAACTATCTAATCCTGTAGTTGGTTCGTCTAAGAAGAGCATCGAGGGATTGGTAAGCAACTCGACGCCAATGGACGTTCTTTTTCTTTCTCCTCCTGAGATTCCTCTGATCAGAGAATTTCCAACCTTGGTGTTCTTGCATCTCGTAAGCCCCAGTTCCTTGATCAAGCGGTTTACTCTTGATATTTTCTATTGCTCATTTAACTTCCTCAAACGTAAGTCAGCTGTCAACTTGAATGCCTCTGTTCCACGACAAAAATAAAAAAAAGGAAGATTAGAGCCGTAGATAGGTACAGCTAACATTTCCAACTAATTTAAGTTTTATCTTAATTAAATAAACCTGTTGGCGTGAAGGTAGCGAGTAGGATATCGTCTTGCATGACATAGGCAATTTAGTTGGAGTATTCATCGATATCATGGATTTCTTTCCCATTCAGAATCAGCTTCCCAGAGACTTCGATGTTGGTTCCTATTATCCTTCCAGAAAGGAAATTCAACAGAGTAGTCTTCCCACAACCTTGATAATATTTATGAAATGAGAAAGAAAATAAGATTTTAGTAATGGTATTCGACTAGTCTTAACATTTTTTAACAAATCATTCTACAAAAATGAAAACCATGTTTGATGCCAATCCTCCCTTAAAATAAAAAAAAAGAATCATACCTGAGGGCCCTAGGATAGCAGTGAATTCTCCTGGTTTTATGCAACCGCTAACGTTGTTGAGAATGTGTTTTCGCTCATAGACAGTTTTTGTTGGTCTGCTCCCATCATTATTCACAACAGTCTTCTTCAATTGAATGTCAACATTGAGATGTTCCCAAATGATCTCAATAGGGTTGGGAATGTATTAATCTGTTGTCTCTGCTGACACACCAGTTTCTTCCAGAGAAATGATTTTATTTTTGCTAACAGTAATAATAGCATTTGATTCTAACTGTGGAATCTGTTTTGGTTATTTATTCTGCAAGGAAGATGTCTCAGCAAGTATATACCCAGCAGACTCAGTCACTGCACTGAATTACTATCCAGTTTAGGCATTGATCATTTATCGAGAAGGTACTTTTATGTTGTTGTTGTTGTTGTATTTATGCCTATTTAAATATAATTATCTTATGAGTTCCTCTCAAAAAATACATTCATTTAAAACCAATACTTATGTAACAAAAAGCTCTTCTGGGTTGTAAAACAAAAATTAAAAGGCATTTAACAGTATGTTTTGTGGCCTGATTATCCATCTGATTGTTTTTCTGAAATTGCTTGTTACTCTATTTTTCATTGAGTTTACTAATTTCCGTGATTTTTTGTAACAATTATTGTAAAATAGTAATCCCCATTCAGAATACAGACAAGCATATCAGAAAATTATTGAATTAAGAGATCCATTAAAAAACAAATCACTTTTAACATGCCCTCCCCACCCAAAACGGAACTTAAATAAAACCCATGCTATTCCAATATTCCTCAGATCGATTAGTTTACAATCTATGTAAATCAGCTTCGAAAATCATGTAATCTTGATGAAAGATTGATTGAATATTCCTTACTTTAAAGCTGACAGAATACTTGTTCTGCCGTTACCTTGAACAGAAACTTAACAGGTAGCTCTTTTATTAAAAAAAAATTTTAAAATAATTTACATGCTATTTTCGATAGTTAACAATGGAATTATCAAGATTGCAATACTTGTCCTTAAAACTGAATGCCAATTATTCTCGAATATAAATCGATTCGTAATCAAACGAATTGATTTCTGATCATTTCTGTGTTTTTGTCTATTATTCAATGTAATAATAGTTTCTTAGTTCAAAATATAGACAGTTTAATTCAATTTTAACTGATTAAAACCCTTCTGTGTAATCGAGCTGCTTTTCTATGATTTCTTTAGATACAACTCCAGAGCTAAAAGTATTTTGGTTGATCCACAAATAAGAAAAAGAAACAATATCTAAGTAATATCTCTTAGCAAGTGATTGATTCAAAGAAAATGAAAGGAACACACATCGCCCAAGCAAGACAACAATAAGGATTAGCACAAAGACATATTGAATTTGAAAAACATAATAATTAACTAACAAGTTTAACCTTTTTTCAGATAATCATTTGAATCAAAACAGATAATTAATTAGTGTGTTTTCTGAAGAGAGACAAAATAAATATTAGAATGGATCTGAATGGATATATTAAACACTAACTATCCCCACAGTAAGTGCAATGAATGTTAGTTAGGTTTATTTGCTAAAAGACAAAGATTATTGAGACTATCATTACTCTCATGTCTCTTATTAATATTTTGCTATTGAATCAACCAAACAGTGCATTAATTTTCACTTGTAGTCTTATTAAAACACAAACAATATCATAAACCTTAGTTAGGTTTTAAAGATCATTTTTTTGTCCTCTGTTCCTCTAAACTATTTGATTGCACACTCTTTCAGTTCTCTCAAACCTTTCCCTCTTCATCTAGTCGATGGAATCTAAAAATATGTATTGACTTTCTGGATTGAAGTGATTGATTCCAAAGAGCTTACGCTCAAGGAGTATTTTGAAGAAAAAAAAGCCCTGAGAACATGAATTGAACCTGGGTCTTCTGCAAGAAATGCAGAGATTCTTACTACTGTACTATCTGAGGGATTAGTAGAGAATTCTCTCAGCTACAAAGGGAACAAAAATATTTATTAAATTAGTTCTAGTAGAGTAAAAAGGCCTTATTAATAAAGTCCCTATTACTATATCTTTGAACATATTCAAACCATAACTCTTACTGTGTGCGACATACCATAATTTTTTTTTTGATGGAATCTGCAATTAACCTCTTAATAATACCTTAATAAAATTGCTGAAAAAAGGAATCCTGAAGGGGAATCCGAAATAACTGGATCCAAAATTTACAACATAAAGAATAATTGTTTGCTTTCTGCACTTTGAGAGAAAAAAATGACTAAATTTCAGAGCTACTAGTGCTAGCATAACTTCCATATTGAAGCTATTTTAATTCTTTTTTTTAATAAATCTTAGTTTCTTTTTCAGCATTTTAATTAAAAAACTTTCAACTCTAAAAGACAGAATAATTATTTCTTAAATGTGTAAAAACACACAAAAATAAGCACACAATATCATCCCACATCAGATGTAATTTCCTTAGCATCTAACACAATAGATCCGAATTGCTTTGAAATATTGAATAGGCTCTTTTGAATTTTCTCGAATCAAAATACATTTTGCCGAGATATTAAGATATTTGGAAAACAGCTCTTAATTTTACAAAGAAAATATCTGAGTGATTAATCCAGACTTGTTCAAGCATTAATTGATCATGTCTTAGCAATCAATTTCTTTTCTTAAGATTTTGTTTCTAACATAAGTTTTTAAGCATACTAAGCAAATACACTAAGGAGTTTTGTTGAATGAACAATTAAAAAAGAGTAATTTATATTTTCAAAAAGAAGAAGAAGAAAAATGAAGAAAAAGAAATCAGCTAATAAGAGCTATCCAACAATAAAGATTGAACAGCCTCTAAGGTACTTCTCTATTTTGTAGCTCATATTCCTTTAAATTTCTTCTGATTGAGCTTCGGTTTGGAGGGAGTCGAAATGAGAAATAAGAAAATAAGGCAGAGTACTCTGAATCCAATTCCAATTGCAAACAGAATAGCAATGCTTTCCCACATGGATTCTTTGAAGCCTAGTGTTTTTATGGGATCTGTTTCCCCAATGTTGTAGTTAAAAGTAGCAAACTCATTCAGCGCTCCAGCTTGAAAACTGTACTTAAATATCGAAATATACTCTATCCATTTCAGAAAACTTGGTACATTATTTGTGTTCAGGAAGTATCCTTCTAGAACTTACACAGGAGTTATTATTGCTGGAAGTAGCGTAATAGCCACGTCTACTTTCGGAATCAACACCGACATGCACAGACCCATCGATGTCCCTGAGAAATAAGTTCCAAACATTACTAAAATACAAATTAGAAAGTTGTCAAAACTCTAATCGTTTAACCCTATTGCGTGGTAAACCAAAGACACGAGGACAATAGGGTAGAATAATTAAAATGGAAGTTCAGCCATGCTTTTACTCCAGAAATAAGGTACAACTCCATAAGATTTACTTAGTCTTTCTCTAACAAAAATCTATCTCTCTGAGGAGAATGTTGTTATTGCTCCCTAAACAGCACCATAAGCCAATGTGGATTCGAGAAACTCAATGAGTCCAAGTCTGTTTTAAAATCCTTATAATCCCTCTCCAAGTGGTCTAAACGACACCATGCACATGACGGCAAATATCAGAAGCTACACTGTTTTCATGAGAGTGTCCATTGGATCTCTGATTTAACCAATTACTGATCGCTTGAGTAGAAGGACAAACTACTTTAGTTAGCCCACATTGAAACTATTATCGTTTTTTGCTAGAATATATTAAACAGATGCTTAGGGTTCTAGTCCCATGGAAGATTTTTTATAAGATTCAATGAATCCCTTCAATCTCTCCTCGAAAAGCTGATTGATTTCTGAGTCACTCACTGATTTCTATCCTTTCTAAGCTAGCTCAACTTGGAGTCCTTCTGCGTTCATGAGCTTCATAAAGTAATCAGAAGGGTTACTGAATGGTGGGATGACAAACCCCAGTTTATCGAAATATCCCACAGAATCTTTAGATAATCCTTAGTAGATAATGTTTCCCTTACAGATCAAAATTAGCCTTTCAAAATTTGTAAAGATTTCCGAAGAAGGCTGGTGGATTGTAGACACAACATTGACTCCTCGGCGACTAAGCAATTTTAGCAAGGCCATTACCTACAAAGCAGTAGAACTATCTAGCCCTGTGGTTGGCTCATCTAGAAACAGCATCGAGGGATTGGTCAGCAACTCAACGCCAATGGATGTTCTTTTTCTTTCTCCTCCTGAGATTCCTCTGATAAGAGAATTCCCAACCTTGGTGTTCTTGCATCTCGTAAGTCCCAACTCTTTGATCAAGGTATTGACTCTGTCGACTTTTTAGGCTTCAGTGAGCTTTCTTAATCTCAAGTCGGCAGTCAACTTAAATATCTCTTTTTTTGATAATTTAAAAACAATTATTCTCATTTAACTGACAAAAATCTTAACATACCAGTCGGAGTGAAGCAGGCCATCAGAATATCATCCTACATAACATAAGCGATCTGATTAGAGTACTCATCTATGTCTTATATTTCTTACCCATTCAAGATGAATTTCCCAGAGACTTCTATGTTCGTTCCTAAGATTCGCCCTGAAAGAAAGTTTAGAAGTGTAGTCTTTCCACAACCTTCAGCAAAGGACAAAGATTATTACTCTTTTAAGCTTTTTGAAATGTAATTGATTCTCTTTGGTATCTTTTAAAAGCATTTTTTAAAAATCGAGTTGCTTTGAAAATAGCTATTTATTTATTTGCATACCTGAAGGTCCCAAAATGGCAGTAAATTCTCCTGGCTTAATGCATCCGTTAAGATCGTGAAGAATGCGCCTTCTATCCTGAACAGTCTTTTTTCTTCCAGTTTTATGGTCTACCACTATTGTCTTTTCAACTTAGACATCTACAATGAGATTCTTCCATATGATTTCAATTGGATTCGGAGTATACAGCTAAGACTGGGTTTCTAGACTAAGATTAGTTTCTTATAGAGGGATGACTTTGTTAGAATTGCTTGCGGGCAAGAAAAAAGGATATTCTGGCTTGGGCATTTTGTTTTGAAGGGATTCTCTTTCTTCTGCATATTAACTGTGCAACAATTCAACTGGTTTAGTAGCAAAAGGAGGAGAGTATTCTTCTTAAGAAGTGTTCATTATTGGTTTGTTTCAAAAATGCTTTTTTCTTCTTTATCTACTGAATAAGTAAAATAATAACAAAATATTAATAATACTCAGAAATTACAGACAAAGGAGTTTGCTATTAAAAGAGCTATTTCTGTGGGTGGACAAAAGGCAGAAGCTTGAATAATTAAAAAGAAATAGATTGAGATACGATCTGATGAATCCTTAATTCAATTAATGAAAAAGTTCCTACGGATAGTGCTTATTTAGGAGTTATTGTTAGTGCAATAGTATAAAATAGGGTAGTTTTGCTATTTCGCTTTTAAAAACAGATAGACTAGCACTTTGACTGAATTTATGTAATTTTTGATAATATTTAGATGGCGAAGAGTGTTTTCAGGAGACTTAAATGGTTATTCGATGTTGTAGTCTGCAAATAAAAATTAGGTAAAGCATTAATTAAATATCGAAATGAAGGGAATAAGCTGTAATTCCTCTTGGGATGATGTAATAGCATCAATAAGCGAGTAAATTAAATTCAATTTCCCCCAAAAAAAGCAAGGAAGTAAGAAAAATTAGACTTTTTAATTGATTCATGAGAAAAGATTAACTTGATAAACAGAAATTCAACGAAAAGTGGATTAGCTGGGGAGATAAAACAACTTTGAAAATTCCTTTAAGTTATCGATAAGAAAATCTAGAAGCATGGTGAAAGTTAATCTATTTTCGTAGTTTAAAAGAATGATTTGATTGAATGAAAACACAAGGTTTCGTCTTCTGTAAGAGAAAAGAATAATTCAGTCAATTCGAATGTTTGAATGTAGTTTTAGAGAGTAAGATGATGAATGAATGGATCCAAAAGTGATTATTTTTATCAAGGGTATTGATAAAATGTTAGATAAAGCTAAAATTGAGAGTGCAACTGCAAAAGGGAATTGTTTGGTGCCATGAATTAGTTATGCGCTTTTGAGGAAGGGACAACGCAAATGTTAGAAATATTCAAAGCCTAGATCAAAACAGAAAAAAAGGGTGAAAATATTTATGATTAAAGAGGATATAGTGTTTGACATAAGAAATAACAAAGCACATCTAATCGATTTCGATATCCTTTCAAACCTTTTCAGTTTTATTTTAAGAATTTCAATAAATAGGCTATTATCAAAATACAAATTAGCCATTTTTCACTAAAATAATGATTTTTTTTCTATTGAAGTTGCTTAACAAACCTAAAAGCGCACTAGGAACTGCAAATAAAAAGTCAAAAGGATTATGTTCAACTCAATTATTCAGATAGGAGACACTTTGAATTATTGAAAGCAGTAGGGCTAACAAACAATCTAAATGAAATTTAAATTTCAGTCGAAGGATAGTTTTAGCTGTTTTATATCTAGATATTGATAGATTTCATTCATTTAGCATATTTGGATTCTTACAAAAAAGTGCAACAAATTAAGAATTAAGCAGACTCAATGCGATAGTGGAAAATTAAAATAATAAATAATACGAGTTCACTGATGCATTTTTTACCAAAATTGTTTATTTTTTTTTCTTTCTTAATCCTTGTTTAATTTCAGTTATTCACACCAAATGTAATTATTATTCTTCATCATAAATTCCTGATTATCAAATGATTGAAATGTGAAAGATAAAACAGGTTCATTTGGGAGAATTCAAGTCCAAAATAACTTTGTTTCGAGAAATATTTCTTTGAACGAATGAATTTGCTCACGATTAAGGAATTAAGGTGGTTTAGTCATTAATTTGAATTAATGCTTTCACTAATACAAAAATATGCTTACAAAATATGTTAATTAAGTTGTTATTTATCTCAGTTCGTTGTGATTTAACAATAAACAAATTTCCATTTTTGATTTTCTTAGGCTTTCTAAAGAGCTTTGTGAATTGTTTAATATCTTTACCTTTATGTTTCAATTTATTTCAATTGCTGTTCCTTCTTTCATACATACATATAGGGGGTGGAAAAAAAGATTGGAAGTTAACAATTCATCTATCAAACAAAAAGATACTACTTTCACTCCTTATTTTATTCAAATTAGAGATTTTAATTGAATTAATGATCAAAATAAAATAAAATAAAGCAGCTTCTAATAGCAAAGCACATTTAAAGGTGAATAATTTACAGAAAGTAAAAAGAAAAAATAAGAATTTACTCTATTTATTCATTCAATTCTAGATAATCGAGACAAATAATTAACTCAATAACTAACAAATTAAGCTAACATTTACCAAGAAAATAACTATCTTGCCAAAATTATCTTATGATTTTAAATGTTTGAAACTAAATAATAGAAAAACGACATTAGAGTGAACACTTTTTAAAACTCATTCTCAGTTTAGAGATTCATTTCATAGGAAAAGAGAGTTTTTGAGATCATTTGTTCTTTTGGTTCAGCTTTCTGCTTCTATTCCCATAAGAAAATCAATCAATTATTGACAAAGTTGCAGATTTTATGTTATTACCAAAATGAAAGAAAAGTAAAGCTGAATATATCTCTCTCTCTCTTTCTCTGTGATTTTATTTAGGTGAATTTTTATAATATTGTTTTTGTGATGAGATAATGATGATCAAATAGAGTTATCTCACTGTTTACTTTCCGCGTTTAATCTGGTGGACGAATTATTCCTTTTAAAGTTTATTGGAAATGAAAAATACAATTTACTTGTTTAAAAAAGAAAAGCTAAGTGGGTAATCAGAAAAGATTAACAAAACTTCCAATGAGATTGACTCGGAAAGCGTAAGAATCTAATGGTATCAGAGTAAGAATTTGAATATTTCAATTATCAATAATTAATAAGAAAAAATATTAGTTAAATAAAAAATACTGCAAGTTAAAATACTTACTTAAAATGCACATAAATTCTAATACTATTGAATGCCTTTTCAAATGTTCTTGAATTTCTTTTGGTTGAGTTTAGGCTTCGAAGGCGTCGAAATCAAATGCATGGAAATCAACGCAATGATCCTGAAACCTACTGCAAGGGCTATGAGAGCTATGAAATTAACAGCAAGGCTTTCACTAATACCAAGTTCTTCCAGGGGATCAATAGTGCCATTGTCGTAGTTGATTGTGTCGAACTCATTGAGAGCTGCTGCTTAAAAGCTATATTTGAACATGGAAATGTATTCGATCCAAATCAGGTATTTTGGGATATTATTCGTGTTCACGAAAAATCCACCAAGTACCATAAGAGGAATGACCAAAAGTGGAACAAGGGACATTGCTACGTCTAATTTCGGGACAATAATAGAAATACACAGACCGTAAGATACTCCATAGAAATAAGTGCAGATCATGATTGCATTGCAGATGATGAAATAGATGAATTTTTGGTTATTCAATCCGACGCTGTAATAGACGATCACGACGAGAAGAATCGGATACATGATTTGGAATGGCAATTCAGCCAGATTCTTTCCCCAGAAATAAGGTCCGACACTGTAGGATTTACTGAGTCTTTCTCGAATGAAAAGTGACCTTTCTTAAGAAAACGTGGATAAGGATCCTTGAATAGCTGTGAATGCTAAAGTTGATCCAATAAATTGTAAAGTTCCTGCTCTATTCTGATACCCTGATTGACCTGTTCCAAGAGGTTAGAAGACTACTATGCAGGCAATTGCAAAGACAATGACTTAGAATGTTTTCATCATGAAATCCATTGGGTTTCTAATTTAAGATAAGAAAGCCCTTTTGCAGAGAAGCATGAATTGTTTAGGAGGAGAAACATTAAAGCTGCCATCGTTTTAAGCAAGTACAAAGTCGCATGAAGGTTTGTTATCCTGTGCCATATCTGATTCTTAGTAACTAGTAACTAACTCATGAAGTCTCTTTTCAAATAGCTAGTTAATTTCAGAATCACTGACTGATTTCATTCCTTTCTGGGCTAGTTCAACAGAGAGTCCTTCTGGGTTCATCAGTTTCATGTAGTAATCAGACGGATTTGAGAAAGCAGGAACCACAAATCCCCTTTTGTGGAAATAATCTATGGAATCCTTAGAAGTTCCTTAATAGATAATGTTTCCCTTGCAAATAAGAATTAACTTCTCAAAAGAATGGAAGATCTCAGTGGAAGGCTAGTGGATTGTAGACATGACATTGACTCCTCTGCGACTGAGCACTTTCAAGAGTTCTACCACTTGCAGAGCTGTAGAACTGTCTAACCCCGTAGTTGGTTCATCTAAGAATAGCATGGATGGATTAGTGAGTAATTCCACTCCAATAGATGTTCTTTTCCTCTCTCCTCCAGAAATACCTCGGATTAGCGAGTTTCCCACTTTAGTATTTTTACATCTCGTCAGGCCCAATTCTCTAATCAAACGATTTACCCTTTCTGTTTTTTGCTCTTCATTTAAGTTCTTCAGCCTTAGATCCGCAGTCAGCTTAAATGCCTCTACAATTTAAAAAGAAGTAATTAATAATTAATGAACAAAATTATTTAGATTCAAAATATTCTTGAAGCTATCCATTTTCACTCTAGCATATTTTAAGTATTTTCTTTTAATTTCAATCTTTTAAAGCAAAAAATGTTTTTCATAGAAATAAGTTAAGGTTTACCAGAAGGTGTAAAAGTAGCTAGGAGAATGTCGTCTTGCATGACATAAGCAATTTAATTCGAGTATTAATCTATGTCATGGATTTATTATCCATTAAGAATGAATTCTCCAGTGACTTCGACGTTAGTTCCCAGCAGCCTCCCCGAAAGAAAATTCAGCAAAGTTGTCTTGCCGCATCCTTTATGCAAAAATCATATTGCTCAACCAAATCATTCTTTTTTTCAAGAGGTTAAACTACATTAATATTAAATGTACCAGAAGGTCCAAGGATAGCTGTGAATTCCCCTGGCTTGATGCAGCCACTGATGTTATTCAGAATATGTCTTCTATCAGGAATTGATTTTTTCTTGCCAGATGAGTCAACAATTTTCTTTTTGATTTGCACATCAACTTTGAGATTCTTCCAGATGATCTCAATAGGGTTGGGTTTATAAGCGTCTTTAGATTCCGTTTGAACATCATTTTCGTCTAGTGGAATGATTTAATTATTCTTCTAATTCAAGGCTTTTTCAAATACAGCAGGTTCATTCTTGGGGACTTTGTTAGTCAACGATTCAGTTTCTGACTAAATGGCAACTCCGTCTGTTTGAGGTACAATGGCTGATTACATAGAAAGATAGATTATGTAAATTTATTTTTTCTATTTTATTTGTTTGTTTTGAGATTTATTTAGATTATGTATTTTAAGTATTCGCCAATAAATCAGTATCTCTTTAATAAGGATGCTTCATTCATATGTAATTGAATCAACTTAGTGTACGATATCTAATAAATTCGGAGTTGGCATTGAGTTATTGAATTGGCTTATAGAGAGATTGGTAAGGAATTTATGAATTTTTTTACATGGGGAGCTGTTTTATTTAATTATTTGTTTGATTATTGTCTATTATACCCATTTAGTTGTAATTATCAGAAGTAAATCTAAGGAATTATTTGTAAATTTTATTTCCCCCAAGAATAAGTCTTATTTTGTCTGCCTAAACAAAGGTTTCTGAAATCCAACATTTTTCATGAAAAAAACAATTAATACTCATCAACATCCTCTTCTCAGAAAATATTTCATTTATGTAAAGAATATCGAATGTTATCTCTTCAATGAATGAAAAAAACTATTTCAAGTAAGGGAGTCGAGTAAATCTTGTTTTTGGGAACCTTAAAATTAGTTTTAATTTAAATCATTGATTCTAATGAATTCCTTATATTAATTCCTTATTCGTTGGAATAGATTGAATTTTTCAATAAACCCTTAATTTAAGTTGATGCCTATTAAAGTGTGATTAATTATTCTTCTATTTCAAGAAAGAAACTCTTTTTAATTTGGCATCCACAATCAGCTTTATAGGACTCTTATTGAATTGATTTCAAAGCATTTAGAAATGTCAAAGAGTTTCAAAATATTAATCTTGCTTTTGCTTTGGTTATTATGATCTTCTTGTATCATATTAATTGGACTGTTGTTATTCGTAGTTGTTTTATGTAAGTAACTTATGGGTAAATTAGGGTATTCAAAAGATTCTATTGAGGGTGTAAGGATAAATAGAAAATATGTAAAAAAATATGCTAAAACTTACTTAATATTATGGGATTTGTACTAATAATTATGTAAAAGTTGCTTTCAAACAAAATGAGTTTGGTTGTGTCAGATATTTTGGTTAAGCTTTATTTTCTAGGGAGTTGATATCAAGTACATTGATATTAGAGCGATAATTCTAAAGCCTATTCCTAGACCTATGAGAGCTATAAAATTCACAACTAGACTTTCACTGATACCGAGTTCTTCCAGGGGATTTGTTGTTCCACTGTCATAGTTGATTGTGTCGAACTCATTGAGAGCTGCTGCTTGGAAACTATATTTGAACATGGAAATGTATTCGATCCAAATTAGATATTTTGGAATATTATTCGTGTTAACGAAAAACCCACCAAGCACCATAAGAGGAATGACCAGAATTGGAAAAAGTGCCATAGCTAAATCTAACTTCGGGATGATGACGGACATGCACAAGCCATATGATGTCCCGTAAAAAAATGTGCAAATCATGACTGCGTTGCAAATGAGGAAGTAACTGAATTTTTAATCATTAAGTCCCATTGAATAATACACGATTACTACGAGAATAATTGGATACAGTAACTGGAAGGGAAACTCAGCTAAATTCCTTCCCCAGAAATAAGGCCCAACACTATAGGATTTACTGAGTCTTTCTCGAATAAAAAGAGATCTTTCTTAGGAGAAGGTTGACAAAGATCCTTGAATAGCTGTGAATCCCAAAGTAGTTCCAATAAACTGCAAGACACCTGCTCTGTTTTAATATCCTGACAGTCCAGTCCCAAGAGGCCTGAATACAATAATGCAGATTATTGAAAAAAACACCATCTAGAAGGACTTCATAATAAAATCCAACGGGTTCCTAATTTGAGAGATAAATGCTCGCTTGAAGAGAAGCATGAATTGCTTAACGAGGGAAACATTGAAACTATTGTCATTTTTGCCAAGTACAAAATCAACGGAAGGCTTGAACTCAATTGCCATAGCTGATTCTTTGTAAGCTGTTTTTAACTCATCAAGTCTCTTTTCAAACAACTAGTGTATCTCAATCTCACTCACTGATTTCTGTCCCTTTTAAGCGAGTTCTACTGAAAGTCCTTCTTGATTCATTAATTTCATGTAATAATCAGATGGATTTGAGAATGCTGGCACATTAAAGCCTGCTTTATGGAAGTAATCAACAGAATCCTTCGAAAGACCTTAGTAGAGAATGTTTCCTTTACAGATCAGAATTAATTTTTCAAATGAATGAAAGATCTCAGTGGAGGGCTGATGAATTGTAGTCATCACATTGACTCCTCTGCGACTTAAAATTTTCAAGAGTTCCACAACTTGCAGGGCTGTTGAGCTATCTAACCCCGTAGTTGGTTCATCTAAGAAGAGCATCGAAGGATTAGTAAGTAGTTCCACACCAATAGATGTTCTCTTTCTCTCTCCTCCTGAAACTCCTCTTATCAAAGAATTACCAACTTTTGTGTTCTTGCATCTAGTCAATCCGAGCTCTTTGATCAATCGGTTGACTCTTTCAACCCTCTATTGCTCGTTTAGTTATTTTAGTCTTAAGTCAGCAATCAATTTAAATGCCTCTATTCCATAGATAACAAGCCATAAAAGAATTATTTTTCAAAGCCTAATTTGGTAATAGTATTTTAGCTATCGGAGTGAAAGTCGCCATGAGAATATCATCCTGCATAACATAAGCGATTTGATTAGAGTAGTCGTCGATGTCTTGTATTTACTATCCATTGAGAATGAACTCTCCAGTGACTTCAACGTTTCTTCCTAAGAGCCTTCCAGAAAGAAAGTTCAGAAGCGTAGTCTTACCACATCCTTTGCACACAAAAACAAATGAAAATTGAGTTAAATCAATTCATATTTATTTTTCTAATATTACCAGAGGGTCCTAGAATAAGAATAATAGCTTTGCAACAACAACAAAAAAGTTAAAATATTAAGAATAGAAAGGTCTACAATAAAAAGCATTCCTAGATTCAATAATTCGTTGTATTGAAAATTGTTTGCAATCCAATAAGATACTTACCCTACTAAACCTCAAAAAAAAAATTAGTTTAAAAAAACATCAAATGGGATGAATCCTTTTATAATTTCTCTTGAACAACAATTCAAAAGAAATCACAAAGAGAGGTAGGTGTACTTACTTGCTAGTCCTCTAAACTTGAGAAAAAACGTGAAAGAAAATAACATAATATTTTAATAATGCTTTGTCAAAAGAAAATACACTCATTTTCCACAATTCACAAAAAGGTTTAATCTCGCAAAAAATAACTAATATCGAATAAATTCAGTAAACTAGCTTTCCTTAATAAAATAAAAAACAAACTAACAACATATTCAGACAATGCAAGCAAATGCATTGCATTCTTGGCTTGCTCTTTTTATCATTAGATTTTGAATTTCTTGTGGTTAAGCTTTGGTTTGGAGGGAGTAGAAATCAAATACATGGCTATCAGTGCTATTAATCTAAAGCCAACTCCTAGAATAATCAAAGCTATGAAATTCACACTAAGCTTCTCACTGATACCTAGTTCTTCTAACGGATCTAGAGAACCAATATTGAAGTTGATTGTGTCAAATTCATTGAGAGCTGCTGCTTGGAAGCTGTATTTAAACATCGAGATGTATTCAATCCAAATCAGATATTTTGGAATATTGTTCGTGTTCACGAAGAATCCTCCGAGAATGATGAGAGGAATAGATAAGATTGGGAAAAATGCCATTGCAACGTCTAGTTTAGGGATAATCACAGAAATGCATAAGCCATAAGATACTCCATAGAAATAAGTACAGATCATGATTGCATTGCAGATAATGAAATAACTGAATTTCTAATTGTTTAAACCAATAGAATAATAGACCATGACGACGAGGAGAATAGGGTAGAATGTTTGTAGAGGTAATTCAGCTAGATTCTTCCCCCAGAAGTAAGGCGCCACACTGTATGATTTACTGAGTCTTTCCCTGATAAAGAGGGATCTCTCTTGGGAGAATGTAGATATCGATCCTTGGATTGAGCTTAACCCGAGAGTAGCTCCAAGAAACTGTAAGACACCTGCTCTGTTTTGAAATCCAGATTTTCCTTCTCCTAAAGGACTAAAAACGATGATGCAGCAGATTCCAAAGATGATTGTTTAGAATATTTTCATGAGAGAGTCCATTGGATTTCTGATAGATGAAATGAAGGCTCGCTTAAAGAGAAGGATGAATTGTTTCTGCAGTGGTACATTGAAACTGTTGTCATTTTTAGCAAGGACAAGATCAACCGATGGCTATTTTTAAGCAGCCATATCTGACTCTTGGTAAGCTGTAACTAGTTCGTTCAGTCTTTTTTCAAACAGCAGACTTAATTCTTGATCGGTTACTTGTTTCTGTCCTTTCTAGGCTAGCTCAACAGCGAGTCCTTCTGGGTTCATCAGTTTCATATAATAGTCTGATGGGTTGGAGAAGGCTGGAATTACAAATCCCCTTTTGTGAAAATAATTCACTGAATCTTTAGAAGGACCTTAATAGAGAATATTTCCCTTGCAGATGAGAATCAGTCGTTCAAAGGAATTGAAGATCTCAGTGGAAGGCTGATGGATTGTAGACATCACATTGACTCCTTTGCGACTTAGTAGTTTTAGTAATTCCACAACTTGCAGGGCTGTTGAGCTATCTAACCCTGTAGTTGGTTCATCTAAGAAGAGCATCGAAGGATTAGTAAGTAGTTCTACACCGATGGATGTTCTCTTTCTCTCACCTCCTGAGACTCCTCTTATCAAAGAATTACCAACTTTCGTGTTCTTACACCTTGTCAATCCCAGCTCTTTGATCAATCGGTTAACTCTATATATTTTCTATTCTTCACTCAGCTTCCTCAATCTCAAGTCAGCGATCAACTTGAATGCCTCTGTAATATTGCACAAGTATAAAAAGTTAACAAAACTGGGCAAAATAAAGATGGTTTACCTAATGGTGTAAAGGTAGCAAGGAGAATGTCATCTTGCATAACATAGGCAATTTAGTTAGAGTATTCATCAATATCTTGAATCTCCTTGCCATTTAGAATGAATTTTCCAGTGACTTCAATATTTGTTCCCAGCAGCCTTCCGGAGAGGAAATTAAGCAGTGTTGACTTTCCACAACCTTATTTTCAAAAAGACACATAAATTCAACCCAATATTGAAATTCAGAACGATATTTATTAGCTCATTTCTTAGTAAAAGCATAATATTTTTGTTCCTTTATCACTCAACAAACTAATTATGCATACCTGAAGGACCGAGGATTGCAGTGAATTCTCCTGGCTTGATACAGCCACTGATATTATTTAAAATGTGCCTTCTTTCTTTGACTGTCGTGTGCTTTCCAGTGGAATCAGTTGTCTTTTTCTTGATTTGGACATCGACCTTTACATTCTCCCAGATGATCTCAATCGGATTTGGGATGTATGAATCCTAGCCCTCAGCTACTCCATTCTCTGTAAGGGGGATGATTTTGTTAGTTATAAAGCTGACATCTTGTTTTGGGGCTTTGTTTTGAAGTGATTATATTTCTGAATTGAAGGGTGGCTGCTCAGCCAAAGGAAGGTTGCTCATGAGTTAATAATGCTAGCAAAAAGGTGCTTGTAGAAATTCCCTGTTTTTTTTAATAATTTGATATTATGTTGTTGTTTTATTGATTCATTAAAATAATTCCATGATGTATTTCCCATTTTGAGCTAACCCCAAGATGTAAAGAAATTGATTTTTGCTGTACAAGGGATCATTAATCCTGGCAAGAGACACTCAATTTATTGTTGTCGATTACAACATCACCAAAAACACCAAATGCATGGAAATATCATCCTAGCATAATAATAGCATTTACTTTCATCATGCCAATATCATTCCCCGAAGAGCTTAGCCTCACTAGCAGTAGTTTCATGTGTAGGCAAGAATGATTTTAGCTTGAAGTTCAATGTTTTTAACAAAAATGGTGTGCTATTTCAACGAAATATGTATGTAAGATAGTTCCTTAATTAATTAGCTCTCAATAAGAGTAGAGTGTAATCTTTTCTTTTCTCGGCTTAATAACAGCCCTTTTTTAACTTCCCTTCTTTATCTAAGTCTAAGTCTTTCTCTTTTTTTGATACCCTCCTTCAATATTATTGTATGCTTGTTTCTATTTATCCTTCAACCAATTAAACAAGGAGTGTTGTTAGCATTATGGTTTAGAGGAACAAAACAAGTTGAAAAGACGATTTGCACAATAGTTGCAACTAAGAATAGATAATGAATTACTGACAAAGTTAATTTTAATTACGTTTTGATAGGCGTCGATCTTTATTACTAAATTAACATGATGTAAATTATGATAGACGGGTGGCAGAATGACGAATTCATTGATTAACCGAAGATTCCCAAGCAAGGAATTAATTAATGATATTACACATGAATCTTTATTTATTTAGTGCTAAGGATTTCCCAAATGCAAAAACCAAAGATAATAATTAAAATAGCTTCTCAAAGAATAATGAAAATACATTTCTTAGGTGTTTGGTCATTGTTGCTTAGGTTTGCACAAAATAGACTTTTGTTGCAAGAATACATCAAAGGAAAGGAAGAATAAGCGTCCCTTGATTATTATTAAAAATAGTTTAAGTTGGAGTAATTTCAGATTAAAATTACATGCAAGCCATTCCGACGGTGGGAATGAAATAGATTGATTAACAGTTCAGAGTAGACGAGTTAAAGCAGCTAACAGATTAAGCTGTTCATAAAACAAATACATGTGGGAATTCCAGTTGCTTTATTAGCTCAATAACCGTAATGAATAAACAGAACAGCATATCAAATCAGATCTTTCTTAAATGAAAATATCTTTGCTTTTACTGGCAAGCCAAGAAATAAACTCATACCTAAAAGACATGCTAAAAGATAAGAACTTATCTTAAAATTTGAAAGCAAACAGAAAGACACATTATTTTTGTATACAACTAATTGCCAGCTGAATTAACACTAAATTTATTATAAAATAAAAATGAATCTCTTGTAAAGCAAAACTTTTATTAATATACTATCCTCCTTCAACATATTTCATGATAAGAGCTTCAATTCAAGCTCTTCGATTGATATTATCTTGAAATGTTAGAAGAAAATCACATGCATTTTAATTTAATACAAAGAATAAATCAAATCTGAAATGACATTATGCAATGCACACATTAAAACAAGATTATTTTCTTTGGAGTTGATAAAAGATAAAGAAAAATATATTACTTAATCTAAATGTATTTAGATTGAAGACAAAAACTAAATTGAGGATCCTATTTGTAAAGTAATAATAGTTTTTTTCTAGTATTAATACAAAGGTCTTCACATCCCTTTCTGCTATTCTTTAGGACTTCCTTCGAAAGATAATTTATTGGGTAATTAATTGACTTTAGGAGTACAGTTGAGTTTTTATTTATTTATTCAGAAATCAGTTTTGCTTCTCTCTCTCTCTCAATTTCATTATTTCAAATGTTTATTGGTGAAATATTAATACAATGAGTTTTTGCTATTTTTGTAGGATGGCCATTATAAATCATACAAACTTAGCTCGTAAATTCTAAAATTTACTGAAAATTGCTATAATGTTTGATTGAAAGGATGGTCGTACTTTTTAATAGAAAAAATTCTAGCAAATGTAATCAGAAATCGTAAATATTTTCTTTCAATGACAGATGTAATTCATCCTAAACCACCAGCAGCTTAAATAACTTCAATAAACAACCTTAAGTTTCTTTTTGCTGTTGGTTTGATTAGATTCTGAATAATTATTGCTTAGATAATTATCCACATGTTAATATAAAATAAGAATAAACTTGGCTCCTAACACAAATCAACATACTGTAAGCTATTTCGTGTTCCTGATGCATAATACTCTTGAATATTACATCCAACGAGAATATCTTCTTGCTCACATAATAAAACAGAGTTTACAATGACTCACTGGATCTGCATTTAGGGGTTCTGCCTTGTTGGAGGAGGAGTAATGATTTGCATAGTCTTTGAACTGACAATCAGAGTATTATCCATTGCAGCAATGACACTTCAATGGTAAGTGTACAAAGCAGAATTATTTACTGCATACGGTACAGGTGTTTTATTTGTGTAAGCAGACTTAAATACAACAACCTTTCTTTGCACACTTCTGTGATTCTAATACAGAATCTCTTTGACTCACTTTATTAGAAAGGATATTGTTATTTAAAAATGAAGTTAGATTGTTTTATCTTTTAAATCAAATGCTAATTGCTAAAAATACTGATCTAAATGAATTGGTTAACTTGTGTCTGTTAATCACTGAAAAATGCCGATTAAATGATTATTAGTTTCATTCAAACGTTGAAAGAAAGCATAAATAAATAATAAATAAAATGCAGGAGCAACAAGGAGATCAGCCTTTAAATTAATGGATCAATTCTTATCAGCTTTTAATGTTATCGCTTCAGTAACAAGCAGGAGAGGAACTGTGGTTGTTTTTAAAAGGCGAGAGTAAAGTCTGCAACTGAAAAAGTCAAATGAACAAACCTAGTCAAGTCAAGTTGTCTATTGGAGTTCTGTTTCATAAAAGATCAACTTTAATCTATGATATTTGGTCCACAAGGAGATTTTAGCAATATCAATTCTGCATTGATGGTTAATTTAGCTTTTGATATTTTAATAATCAATTAGAGGAATTAATTAAAATCAGAAATTGAAGTTACTTCTGTAAACAATTTAATAATTTTGAGCCAAATTGATTATGTTTCAATAATTAGCTTGTTATCTATTAGACTAATTCACATAGCTTATCAAGCAGACAATATTCACTCTGTTTCATGGTAGACTCTGGAAACGAGCACTAATTAAGAAATAATATAATTGATCTAGTTCTCTGAGGTAATTAATGGTGTGAAATCAAATTGGTTTTAAAATAAAACGGAGAAAGAAAATTGCTAAAATAAATAAAAAATTACTTCTTTCTTTGGTATTTTAGGTCTATTTCTGTTCAGCTAAGATATCTGAGAAACTCTCAGCAGAAAAAGGGAATTCAAGTTCTAATTCGGTAACCGCTATTGAATTATTATCTTTGGATACGTGCAACAGGTTCTTGTGAGGATAAAATAGGAGTAGCAAGCTAAAAGAAGAAAAAAGAATGAAAGAAGAAACAAAGTTAAGCAAGAAGGAAGTTTAGAGAAACAAGTCATTTTTGAGATTAAAAACAGCATAAAATAGATAAAATCGACTCCAGAGGGGGAAAATGACGTAGTTTGATTCACAAGATATCTATTCAATCTGCATCACAACGACCTCAAGAAACCCCAAGAGACCGCTTCAAAGATAGAATCAATCAAATAAACCAAATTAAATCAGAAACAAAAACAAACCTAAATACTATTATCCTTTGCTTCTTCAGAAATGCTCTCAAGGAAGGCCTTGCGTTACTTAACCCAGCCCCTTTCATTTTTCAGGGTAAGTTTGTTCAACCGCACAGGTATTTTTGATATTAATATCTTACCCATTTGTGTTTTTGTTTGAGCAGTGCAGTCAACCACAACGATCATTCACTCATGACGATGAATTGAAGAGATTCAAGAATGAAGGCATTGAAGGTACATCCACACATTCTTTTTCATCAATTTGTCTTTGCCTGCTGCTTGTTTACTTTAACCTTATTTTCTTCTTTTTAGAGATCTTCATTTTCTCGAGGGACTACGTTGGCAGTCTTAGCAACATCCTAGAAGTGTTCAAATTCAACAGATTAAATCTCACTTTCATCGAACCCAAGCTTCTCAACAAGAAAGGACCGTAAGCTCTATTAGTTTATCCTTGGATTCTAAAACATTAAAATGAACCTTTTTGTTTGAAATAGCCATTAAGATGTGATGTTCATCTGCACTTTCAAAGGAAAGCGATAAGACGCGAGAGTGTAGCAGGTCTTTGAGGATTTGTGCTCTAGATTCGATAGAGTCAGATTTTCAGATGATGAGTACATTGTGCCATGGTATCCCAGAGATTTAAGAGACCTTCAGATGAGTAAAGAAGATCATATATTACTTTAGTCCTTAGAGTGATTCAGCTCTATTAGAGGAATATCCTAATGATTTATTTCTTGAAAACAGTTGGAGAAGATCTCATGATTGTTGAAGAAGACATTAATAAAGACCATCCACAGTTTGCAGTAACTATCACAGAATTATTTGGGGGAAAGCAGTCAAAGATAATAATATCTGTTGCTTGATGAATTAAAGGATAAGGAATACCGCAAGAGAAGAGACTACATCGCAGCTGTGTCAAAGAGCCACATTTTAGGAAAGGAAATTCCAACCTTGGAATACACTGAGGATGAGCAAAACACTTGGAGAAATATCTATGGGAAACTATCCCACTTTCACAAGAGCGTGTGCACTGAGAAATACCTCTACCACAAGGACAAGCTAGAGAAGGACTTGAACATCCACAAGCAGATCCCACAGCTTAAAGACCTCGACAAATATCTCAAGGAGAAAACGAATTTCAGAATCAAGGCAGCGCATGGTATTCTCACGCAAAGAGAGTTCTTAAATGCACTTGCACATAGAGTGTTCTTCTCCACACAATACATTCGTCATCATCTGACACCTGAATACACCCCTGAGCCAGATGTTGTTCATGAAGTCGTAGGGCATATTCCTATGTTCGCTGATCCGACAGTCGCAGATATCAGCTAGGAAATTGGATTACTCAGTATGGGCGCTTCTGACGAGCAACTCACGAAACTAGGGAATTTGTATTGGTTCACTATTGAATTTGGTGCTTGCATGGAGAACGGAAAAATGAAGGGCTATGGAGCAGGAATCGCTAGTTCAATCGGAGAATGCGAACATTTCCTAAGTGATAAAGCAAGATTTGAATGGTTTGACCCATTCAAGGCGTGCACTAGAAAATACCCTATTTAGACAGTGCAGCCAACTTATCTATACAATAATACCTTCGATGAGTGCTTGGAGAGATTGATTAAATTCGGAGACACCATTCAAAAACCAATGAAAACTTGGTATGACTTCAACACCAGAACTGTAAGAATTATTTCAGATTTGAAAATAGGAATAATAATAGAAATGATTACTAAATGTATTGTTAATGATGTTTTATCTTGGAAATTAGATTGAATGTGACAGGAAGATTGTGGCTTAGATGACACCTGAAGAAGTGAAGAAGCAGTGAGTAAAGAAGCAACATGTTGTGAGCAAGAAAGATAAAAGAGACAAAGAAGTTTAATAGCAGTCTCTGAAGCAAACTAGAAACACTTAAAAAAGAGGAATAGAGTTCTTAACCAACCAACAAGGCTGTTTAAATGGTCTAAAGCTAGTTATATTTTATATTTGTATTTGAAGAGTTATTTTGAATGGTTAAGCAGCTCAAATATTACAACATTTTTAGTTTCAGGTTTGAGATTATTAGTAGCAGATAATAAGGTAATGTTTAATGATATTTGTTAATAGCTAACAAAAGAGATGTTAATTATTTTCCTCTCTTTAACATAGAAATCCTTCAGGTTTTATTAATAATATGAATATTTTGACTAGATTGTTTCTGAAATTAAACCAAATTGCAATGTAAATAATCCCTAAAAAAAAGTAAAAACCTTTTTTATTCAGCAGAAACAGATAATTAATTGTAAGAAGATACTCTTTTCAAAGGATCTGGTTTTTTATCTTCCATCTATCTATCAGTAATCATCCTTTTACATGCCAAAACCTATTTATCTATCTGGACACAATCAGCAACGAAGAAGCTCTAGTAAAGTGCCGAATTGATCATTTGTGTAATACCATGTGAATGAAGAGTTGACTGTATTAACCGAATGATTCTCATCTCATGCTCATAAGTGACATAGTGTATAAGATGAGTGAACTGATATTCTCAGGATCATAAAAGTTATTATACGAGCATACAAATGAGATACATTATTCTTTTTGGGAGATTGGATTGAAGTATTGAAGGATAACATCTTTGTAATTAAATAATAAACGCAATAACACACAGAGAATGCTCTTTATGATTGTTAAAATAACCAATGTTTTACAAACTAAGAACCCTAACTACCACAACTTCCTTAAAGTGTTCTATTTCTCATATAAAATCATATTATTCAAGGAAAATATTATAAAACGGACTAATTCGGCTAACAATTGTGATTTCCGGTACCATAGGGAGTACATATCCTCTAGCTGAGAAGATCTATGCGATTGTCAAAGAAGGGTCAATAAGTTTGAGTCCTTGCTATGCAGGCCAAGTTGTGATGTCACTGATTTAAGTCAACGATTTAACCTAATTGAATTCTATGTAAATATTAATATTCTCTAAAGAATATTGTGAGTTGTAGTCCCATGGAAGGTTGTCCTTGAAGACAACTTGTAGATGCTCCAAAAGCGAATCTTTCTCAAGAGTATCATCGATGTAATCCATCTAGGAGAACTCAGGATAATGCACGAATATAGGGAAATGCAATGTCTTCTTATCGTCAAGGTAAATACTTTACTAGAGATTTTCAAGAACACATAAACAATGAACCAAATCAACTCACATATTTGCTGCTATTCTTACCTTGCATGTCTCAGGGCAATCGAGAATCTTCTTTCCTAAATAGATTCTTCTTTTCTTGCATTCTGCAAGCAGCTCTAAGCTTTAGGTTTTCTTGTGATTAGTGCTGTTTATCTTCTTGCTGTTTTAGATTTCGATTTATCTCTCGATGTCCGTTCGCAATGCTAGAATTTCCCTGTTATCGGGCTCTTATTTCAGCCCAGTTAAGCAGGTTATCAAAGAATCTTCGTATCTTCGTAGAGTGCTTTCAACTTGAGCTTTCCTAAAATATGCCTTGATGAACTTTGCATCTTCTTTCAAGGCAAATTTACAGTCGTCGATAGCACGCCCAAAGTTCTCTGAAAAAGTTCAAAAGACCAGAGAAATTTACTATTTTTTAAATCTTTCTACTCTCTTTCATTGCTTACTGAGATGCATGTGCATGAGTGCTCGATTGTTGTAGAGCTGGGCATTGACATTCTTTTCAGAGCTGCTAGCTTCGATTCCTTCGGTGTAGGACTATATCGCTTGCCGAATGAAGTACTTCTTTCCAGCTCCTTTCTTGAAATGTTCATTGCCTTTTTCCTATCAGTCCAAGAATACAATCAACCCCATATTTCTCATCCATCTTGAGCTTATTACCTTGTGGCTCCTTGCGAGATTCTCAGGCGTGTCATCGTGGAGTAGATTCTACAGTGCTAGGAAATCCGGATAGTCCTCAATGTTTGTAGGGATCTCTTTCATAAAAAGAGGATGGTTCTTCAAGTAGTTTGTGGTTTCTTCGCATTCTTGAGATGTCATTCGGTGCTTTGACTCCCAATCATCTGGTAAATCATCGAACATTTGCCCTGAACTGCTAGTTACCCTCACTAAATTCTCTTCTTATTCTATTAAAAACGGTTTGGTTTTTAGAATGAATTTCGTTTATTCTTCTTTTTGCAATCGATATCGTTTATTTCTTTCCTGAAAAATCTGAAATCAACCAACTCAGACATCTGCATTGCTGATAAATTCTGTCAGAAGAATTAATATTATTGGAATCTCACAAGATTCGAATAAGGATAAGAATTTATTATTAAATCGCACATCAAAAGTACATGATTTTGATAATCAAAAGGGTATTATTGAGTTAATTGGATATTTTTTTAGAGGCTATGATATTTGTTTAGGAATTAAAGCAGTTTATCCCCAGACAAGAACGGCTTCGTTATCCACCACAAGGATGATGAAAACAATAAGATCATATCAAATCAAGAAGAACTTACAATTGATGTGAGAAAATAACTTAGATAGAATCTTTCTATTTGTCTACATATTAAGCTATTTGAGTCCATAAATATTGTTCTCAATTATTTTTTTAATTCTGGCATCTTCCTTCTAAGAAAGTATGTACATTTTTAATAATATTTTAGTTTTTATCCTTAATAATTATTTTTCTTTTTATGAATAATGTGATCTTCTTTACTCTGTTCCATACATAGAATATTATTATGTGTTGTCTTCCATATTGTTCTTATTTCTCAACAACAGACATGTTAGTTATTACCAATAATTCTCTCTTCTTATTTCTCAAAGAAAATTACATAAATAATACATGGTTCTTTACAAGTCTTCCAAGACTTATTACATTCTAATAGTTTTTTCATTTAATTTGCATGATTCACTCTAAGATATCTCAATACCTTCTTGAATTTACACAAAACATTTTCATAATGAAAATACTAAACCCCTCTGCATTTAATTAATCACTTTATCCTTGAGATCATCTCTTTACCTTGTCATTTTCTATTGAGTTTCATCCGAACCAAATCAAAACCCTTTTATCAAACAAAACAAATTCTTAAGTTCTCCATTTTTATTTAAAATCCAACTTCCACTAATAATATTTATATATTTTCCTCTGTTTTTTATTTATCTTATTCATCAAGATATCCTTTGTTTTCCCCTGAAAATTTTTGGTGCACTTGAATTAACATTTAATATTGTGTGATCAACTGATCCAAATCATTAACAATTCAAATCCACTCCCCATCTAAACGAACCTTAGATGAAAAGAAGAGCATCCAATTCAATGTTTGCTTTTGAGTTTCTTTTTTGTTTGATTTCTGATTCTCCAAAATCAATTGAATTAACGATCTTTTGATTTTGATATTTGAGCGGGAAACATCGATAGAATTGAAAGAAAAATTACCACAAAATAATAATAATTCCTTCAAAATCCTTTTTAGATTTCTATTTCACTGAAAAATACCTCAGTTTCATAAGCGTCTCTTGTTAAAATGCTAGTTATCTTCATTGCCATTGGGATTCTGGTCTTTCTTTTATGTGTCCTCTAATACTACGGCCTGTTGACTCCAGTCAAACTCGAACTTAGTAAATCCTTTGGACCACGCAAATACTTGTATTACAATTCTGCCAATGAATACTCCAAAACCTCCAACGAATGGAAGCGATTATGCTCAGCTGCATCCAAACACTTTAAATTCTCAACTCCCGCTGGAATTTACTATGACAACCCATAGGAAGTTTAAGACAAAAGTTAATGCAGGATCACCTTTGGAATCCTCGTGAATTAAGGCGAAGAGAACAAAATCAATGAGTTCATGTAGGAAAACCCTAATTATTAGCTCGTTTCTTTACCTTGTGTGGAAGTCATCAAAGCAGTGTTCCCTTATAGAAACTTTCTTAGTTTCTTCTTTGGAGTAATGAAATTTTA